>MDSY01106169.1_pt1 | contig 15426 bp, 11 predicted proteins | sample 811131 | NCBI WGS metagenome assembly MDSY01 (sample SAMN05326643, study PRJNA326480) | marine metagenome | isolation source: seawater | place: Atlantic Ocean: South West | collected 2010 | reverse complement strand
TGTGATCGCTGCTGTCAATGTCGTCTTACCATGATCTACGTGACCAATCGTTCCTACGTTGACATGCGGCTTCGTTCTTTCAAATTTTTCTTTGGACATTCTCTTCTACCTCACTTAACTATATTCATTATCTTGTTTTGCTTATTACTGCTTCGGCCACATTGTTAGGTGTTTCTGCATACTGAGCAAACTCCATTGAGTAGGTTGCTCTACCTTGTGTTGCAGAACGTAAATCAGTCGCATAGCCAAACATTTCAGCTAACGGCACCTCAGCGCTAATTATTTTACCGCCGGCAGAACTTTCCATTCCACCAACTATGCCTCGGCGACGGTTTAAGTCACCCATAACATCGCCCATGTATTCTTCTGGTGTAACTACCTCAATCTTCATCACTGGTTCAAGTAAAACGGGATCTGCTTCAAGCGCACCGTTTCTAAAACCGAGTGATCCAGCAACCTTAAATGCCATCTCGTTTGAGTCAACATCGTGATACGAACCATCAAACAAAACTACCTTGACGTCTTCAACTGGATAGCCAGCTATTACACCATTTTTCATCTGCTCTTGTATACCCTTATCTACAGAAGAAACGTATTCTTTTGGAACCGCACCTCCAACTGTCGCATTTTCAAAGGCATAACCCACACCTGACTCTTGTGGTTCCAAACGTAACCAAACGTGGCCATACTGGCCTCGCCCGCCGCTTTGGCGCACAAACTTACCTTCAGCTTCAACAGTTTTTCGAATAGATTCGCGATAAGCAACCTGAGGCGCTCCTACGTTAGCATCTACTGCAAACTCTCTTCTTAAGCGATCTACAATAATATCTAAATGAAGCTCACCCATGCCAGCAATAATTGTCTGCGCAGACTCTTCATCTGTAGATACGCGAAAGGAAGGATCTTCTTTGGCTAACTTACTTAATGCTATACCCATTTTTTCTTGATCTGCTTGAGTTCTTGGCTCTATTGCTACTGATATGACAGGCTCAGGAAACTCCATACGCTCTAGGGTGATTTTATGATCTGGGCTGCATAATGTGTCACCTGTGGTTGTATCCTTCAATCCAATAGCTGCGGCAATATCACCAGCACAAACTTCCGTTATTTCTTCACGTGAATTACTATGCATTTGTACAATACGACCAATGCGTTCTTTTCTACCCTTTATAGGGTTAAAGACAGCATCACCTGTTTTTAAGACACCAGAATATACGCGGAAAAATGTTAACGTACCAACGAAAGGATCTGTAGCTATTTTAAAAGCTAGCGATGCAAAAGGTTCGTTGTCACTCGCATGACGCTCAGCATCGACATCATCATCATTTACACCCTTAATGGCAGTAACGTCTTCTGGTGAGGGCATATATTCAACTACCCCGTCGAGCATAGCCTGAACACCTTTATTTTTGAAAGCTGAGCCGCAGAAGGATGGCACAATTTGGTTAGCAAGCGTTCTTATTCTAATACCTGTTTTTATTTCTTGTTCTGTCAGATCGCCACTTTCAAGGTATTTATTCATTAGCTCTTCATTAGCTTCTGCTGCAGCTTCAATCAAGAGTTCACGGTACGAAATACACTCATCAAGCATTTCTGGTGCAATATCACGAGCTTCGTAACTGACACCTAGATCGTCTTCATTCCAGTAAATCGCTATCATCCGAACAAGATCAACTACACCTTCGAAACTTTCTTCAGCTCCGATTGGTAATTGCATTGGAATAGGATTAGCGGACAAACGCTCTTTTATTTGCTCTATTACGCGTAGGAAATTTGCCCCAGAGCGATCCATTTTGTTAATGAATGCTATTCTTGGGACCTTATATTTATTAGCTTGGCGCCAAACTGTTTCCGATTGAGGCTCTACACCACCTACTGCACAGAAAACTGCTGTTGCTCCATCAAGTACTCTTAATGAGCGTTCAACTTCAATAGTAAAATCAACATGACCCGGGGTATCGATAATATTGATACGATGCTGTTCAAATTGTTTATCCATACCCGACCAGAAACAAGTAGTCGCAGCTGAAGTTATTGTAATACCTCGCTCTTGCTCTTGCTCCATCCAATCCATTGTAGCTGCACCGTCATGTACTTCACCTATTTTATGGGATATTCCGGTGTAAAACAGCACGCGTTCAGTCGTCGTCGTTTTTCCCGCGTCAATATGCGCCATGATACCGATGTTACGGTATCGATCAATAGGAGTGCTTCGTGCCACTATCGGTACTCTTAAGTTAATAAATAATTTTTAAAGAACAGGTATAGCTTTCAGACTGATAAATTGAACTCTGCGCTTTGAATACAAAGCGCAGATTGTGCTTAAAATCGGAAGTGAGAGAATGCCTTGTTTGCTTCAGCCATCCTATGGGTGTCTTCTTTCTTCTTAACTGCTGAACCTTTGCCATCAAACGCATCAGTCAATTCACCAGCAAGGCGCATTGACATTGATTTCTCACCACGTTTTCGAGCTGCTTCCGCCAACCAGCGCATAGCCAAAGCTACCCGACGTTCAGTCCTTACTTCAACTGGAACTTTATAAGTTGCACCACCCACGCGGCGTGATTTAACTTCAACCATTGGGCTGATGTTCTCAAGCGCTTGCTGAAAAACTTCTAAACCATCTGTTGATTTAGACTCTGCTACAGCATCTAATGCCTCGTAAGCGATTTTTTCAGCAACTGACTTTTTGCCATCTTTCATGATGACATTAATGAATTTAGCTAGCCCAATATTCGAAAATTTTGGATCTGGCAGTACTTCACGTTTCGCAACAACCCTTCTTCTTGGCATCTGTCTTCCTAATTCTTAAATCTAAATTAGTCGCTAAAACGACTATTAACTTTTCGGACGCTTCGCGCCGTACTTAGACCGTCCTTGACGTCGTGCAGTAACACCGGAAGTATCCAGCGCTCCACGTACAGTATGGTAGCGAACACCCGGTAAATCTTTAACACGACCACCACGAATCAATACGACCGAGTGTTCTTGTAGATTATGCCCTTCGCCACCAATATATGATGTGACTTCAAAGCTATTCGTCAAGCGTACGCGTGCAACTTTACGCATAGCTGAGTTTGGCTTTTTAGGTGTAGTTGTATACACACGAGTACAAACACCACGACGTTGCGGACAAGCTTGCAACGCAGGTACATTATTCTTTTTCTTTTGTTTCAATCTTGGTTTTCGAACCAATTGATTAATTGTTGCCATTAAAGTGCAGCCTTAACAAATGTATACTGATGGTAGACTACGATACTATTAATTCTCGTATTACCAGTAAATAAACGGGGCCCGTGTACATGGGCCCCAATAAAGAGGAAGAATTTTACTCCCTTACTAAGTCCTGAGTCAAGAGACTTTTTCTATGCTTTCAACTTCAGCTTTTTTCTCAACTTCAATAATCGCTTTCGGTTTCTCAACAGCAGCAGCTTCCGCTTTACCACCGTGTCGTTGACGATAACGTTCTTTGTGATATGCCAATCCTGTTCCCGCAGGGATCAAGCGACCCACGATGACATTTTCTTTTAAACCACGTAATGGATCGCGCTTACCGGTTACAGCTGCATCTGTTAACACACGTGTAGTTTCTTGGAACGAGGCTGCTGAAATAAACGAATCTGTTGCTAATGATGCTTTTGTTATACCAAGCAACATATATGAAAAAGTCGCAGGTAACTTATCATCGGCTACAACCTTGTCATTCGCATCCAATAATCGATCGTGGTCTACTTGCTCGCCTTTTAAGAACTTAGTCTCCCCAGCTGAACTGATTTCTACTTTACGAAGCATTTGTCGCACAATCACTTCGATGTGCTTATCATTAATTTTCACCCCTTGTAGGCGGTAGACTTCCTGAACTTCGCTAGACATATAGTTAGCAAGTGGTAGCACTCCTTTGAGGCGTAATATATCGTGCGGATCTTCAGGTCCGTCTACAAGTAATTCACCTTTTTCGATATGTTCACCTTCAAACACAGAAACATGACGCCATTTTGGAATCAGTTCTTCATGCGGCTCACCTTCAAGTGGCGTTATGATGAGACGTTGCTTACCTTTTGTTTCCTTACCAAAGCTTATTGTTCCTGATATTTCTGCCATCAAGGCTGGATCTTTTGGTTTTCTTGCTTCAAATAAGTCAGCAACACGTGGCAGACCACCAGTAATATCTCTGGTTTTACTACTTTCTTGTGGAATACGCGCTAATACATCACCAATACTGACCTCTGCCCCATCAGTAACACGTACAATTGCACCACCAGGTAAAAAATACTGAGCTGGGATATCAGTACCTACAATAAAGACATCACCGCCTGCACTATCAACAAGTTTAACCATTGGACGCATATCTTTAGATGATGCACTTCGTTGTTTCGGATCACGTACTATTAAACTAGTTAAACCCGTCACCTCATCGACTTGTTTGTCGACCGTAACACCTTCAACAAGATCTTTAATTTGCACTGTTCCTGCCATCTCTGTGACAACTGGATGTGTATGCGGATCCCAAGTTGCTACTATTTGTCCGGCTTCAACTACGTCATTATCTGCAACGTTTATTTCAGCTCCATATGGGATCTTATATCGCTCGCGTTCACGTCCATTTTCATCTATAAGATGTAACTCTCCCGAACGTGATACAGCAATGAATTTACCACTAGCATGTTTAACAGATTTAATGTTGTGGAAACGTATATTACCTTTGAACTTTAAGGCAACAGAGTTATCAGCAGCTGTTCTAGAAGCTGCTCCACCGATATGGAATGTCCGCATCGTTAACTGAGTACCGGGCTCACCAATTGACTGAGCAGCAATAACACCTACTGCTTCACCCACATTAATCTGATGTCCACGACCTAAATCTCGCCCATAACACGATGAACATACACCATAACGTGATTGACAAGTGATAGCTGATCGAACGACAACCTCATCAATACCTTTTTCTTCTAGTAATAACACCATTGCTTCGTCCATTAAGACACCCGCTTCAAGTACTACTTCATTGCTTTTAGGATTAATTACATCTTCTGCAATGACACGACCAAGAACACGTTCACCTAGCGGTTCGACCACATCACCACCATCGATGATTGGTGTCATATTAATACCAGCACTTGTTCCACAGTCTTCTTCAACAACAACTAGATCTTGAGCGACGTCTACTAAACGCCTTGTTAAATAACCAGAGTTCGCAGTTTTCAATGCTGTATCAGCCAAACCTTTACGCGCACCATGAGTAGATATAAAATATTGAAGTACATCTAAACCTTCACGGAAGTTAGCTGTGATGGGGGTTTCAATTATCGAGCCATCAGGTTTTGCCATCAAACCACGCATACCTGCTAACTGGCGTATCTGAGCTGCAGATCCACGTGCTCCAGAATCAGCCATCATGTATATCGAGTTCATCGATTGTTGCTCAACTTCATTTCCTTCAGCATCGACGACTGTATCTGAACCGAGGCCATCCATCATCGCCTTGGCAATTTGGTCGTTTGTTCGTGACCAAATATCAATAATTTTATTATAACGCTCACCATCTGTTACCAAACCAGACGCATACTGCATTGCAATTTCTTCTACTTCTGCTTCTGCAGTAGCCAAGATTTCTGCTTTAGATTCTGGTATTGCCATATCATCAACACCTACTGAGGCGCCGGATTTAGTGGCTTGCGTGAAACCCATATACATTAATTGATCTGCAAAAATAACTGTATCTTTCAAGCCTAGGCGACGGTAGCAAATGTTAATTAAATTACCAATTGCTTTCTTCGTCATTGTCATATCTATGACTGAGAAAGGTAATCCTTTCGGCACAATACTGAATAACAAAGCACGACCAACAGTAGTCTCTACGCGAATACGTCTCTTTTGCTCTGGCTCTGGTAATGTGATGTCAGTTTCATCAATCCTTACTGTAATCTTGGCGTGTAAAGACGCTTCATTATTATCATAGGCACGTTTCAATTCTGCTGTATCAGCAAATCTAATCCCCTCGCCTTTGGCATTAATTAATTCTCGGGACATGTAATATAATCCGAGCACCACATCTTGTGATGGAATAATCACAGGCTCACCATTTGCAGGAGATAGGATGTTATTTGTCGCCATCATTAATGAACGAGCTTCTAATTGCGCCTCTAATGACAAAGGCACATGTACAGCCATCTGGTCACCATCGAAATCAGCATTGAACGCACCACAAACAAGTGGGTGAAGCTGTATAGCCTTACCTTCTATCAATAATGGTTCAAATGCTTGAATACCCAATCTATGTAATGTAGGTGCCCGGTTAAGCATTATTGGATGTTCACGAATAACATCTTCAAGAATATCCCAAACTTCAGTTCCTTCCCGCTCCACCATTTTCTTAGCAGCTTTTATTGTAGTTGCTAAGCCCGCACGTTCTAACTTACCGTAGATAAATGGCTTGAAAAGCTCCAAAGCCATTTTTTTTGGCAAGCCACATTGATGCAGTTTGAGGTATGGGCCTACTACGATAACTGAACGACCAGAATAATCGACACGTTTACCAAGTAAATTTTGACGGAAACGACCTTGCTTACCTTTAATCATATCGGCCAATGATTTCAACGGCATACGGTTTGTACCCGTAATTGCGCGTCCACGACGACCATTGTCCAATAAAGCATCAACCGATTCTTGTAGCATCCGCTTTTCATTACGAACAATAATATCGGGGGCGCTCAGGTCCAGAAGGCGTTTTAAGCGGTTATTACGGTTGATAACACGACGGTACAAATCATTCAAATCTGATGTTGCAAAACGACCACCATCCAATGGGACTAGAGGACGAAGATCTGGTGGTAAAACTGGCAGAACCTCCATCACCATCCATTCAGGTTTGTTACCAGATTCTAAGAAAGCCTCCATCAATTTCAAACGTTTAGTTAGTTTCTTAATCTTAGTTTCAGAGTTCGTGCCTTCAATATCCTCACGAATCGTCTCAATTTCCCGTGGAATATCAATATTCCGTAATAACTCTTGCACAGCTTCCGCACCCATTCGTGCGTCAAACTCATCACCATATTCTTCAATAACGTTTAGATATGTTTCATCCGACAATAACTGGCCCTTTTCAAGCGGCGTCATACCTGGATCAACTACGATAAATGCTTCAAAATACAATACGCGCTCGAGGTCACGTAATGTCATATCCAAGAATAATGATATGCGAGATGGTAGTGATTTTAAGAACCATATGTGTGCCACTGGACTCGCCAACTCGATATGAGCCATACGTTCACGACGTACTTTGGCAATCGTTACTTCAACTCCACACTTTTCACATATAACACCGCGATGTTTTAAGCGCTTGTATTTACCACATAAGCATTCGTAATCTTTGACAGGCCCAAATATTTTGCAACAAAATAATCCTTCGCGTTCAGGCTTAAAGGTTCTGTAGTTAATCGTTTCTGGTTTTTTTACTTCACCAAAAGACCAAGAACGTACCATTTTAGGTGATGCTAGTGCAATTCGGATAGCATCAAACTCTTCAGTTTGGGACTGCTGCTTTAACAGATTAAGCAAGTCTTTCATTTTTCTTTCTCCGCTTGTCGTAATTCGACAAATAGTTTGATTATCAGTATTTTAGAATTGAGATACAGCATGCGACTTAGTCACTAACCAAATCAATATCAATTCCTAACGAGCGAATTTCGCGCGTTAATACTTTGAATGACTCCGGCATCCCTGCATCCATACGATAATCACCATCCACAATGTTTTTATAAATTCTAGTCCGACCATTAACATCATCTGATTTTACGGTCAACATTTCTTGTAAGGTGTATGCCGCTCCATATGCTTGTAGTGCCCATACCTCCATTTCACCGAAACGTTGTCCACCAAATTGTGCTTTACCACCAAGAGGCTGCTGCGTAACCAAGCTATAAGGGCCTGTTGAACGTGCATGCATTTTGTCATCAACCAAATGGTTCAATTTAAGCATATGCATATAACCGACAGTCACAGGGCGTTCAAATTCATCGCCCGTGCGTCCATCTATAAGTGTTGCTTGGCCGCTTCGTGGAAGACCTGCTAGTTCTAACATATCTTTAATTTCACTTTCCTGAGCGCCATCAAAGACAGGGGTTGCCATCGGCACACCTTCTTTTAAATTGCCTGCTAACTCAACGATTTCATCATCGGTTAGCGATGCTAAATCTTCTTGCTTACCACTTGTGTTGTATACCTTTCCTAAGAACTCTCTTAGTTCAGCCACTTCTTTTTGTTGCTCTAACATCTCAGCAATCTTATAACCGACACCTTTCGCAGCCCAACCCAGATGAATTTCGAGTACCTGTCCGATATTCATCCTAGAAGGAACACCTAGAGGGTTTAGAACAATATCAACTGGGCGACCATCAGCTGTATAAGGCATATCTTCAACAGGAACAATATTTGAAATAACACCCTTGTTACCATGCCGACCGGCCATCTTATCACCAGGCTGGATACGACGCTTCACTGCTAAAAATACTTTAACCATACGCTGAACGCCTGGCGCTAAATCATGACCTGATATTAACTTTTGTTTTTTCACCTCAAACTGCTCATCCATATCTGTTCGATATTGTATGATTTGTGCTTGGGCATTTTCTAGCTGGGTGTTTAATGTATCTGACTCCATATTGAGCTCAAACCACTTCGCATGCTCTAATTTCTTCAAATACGCTTTCGTAACTTTGGCACCTTTATCTAAACCAGGACCAGTTTTTGACGCTTTGCCATTCAAAGATTTTTCAAGGCGAGAAAATACATCATCAACAATTATTCTATGCTGATCTTTTAAATTAGCACGAACTTTTTCTAGCTCAGCTGACTCAATCGATAAAGCACGCTCATCTTTATCTACACCATCCCGAGTAAAGACTTGAACATCAATAACAGTACCAAAGACACTTGAAGGAACTCGTAAAGAAGAATCTTTCACATCTGCAGCTTTTTCACCAAAGATTGCTCGTAATAATTTTTCTTCTGGTGTTAACTGAGATTCGCCTTTTGGTGTCACCTTTCCTACCAAAATATCACCAGGCTTAACTTCTGCGCCTACATAAACAATACCTGACTCATCTAGCTTAGATAGAGCACTTTCACTAACGTTTGGAATGTCACTTGTGATTTCTTCCGTACCTAGCTTTGTGTCACGTGCCAAACAATTTAGCTCTTGAATATGAATAGTTGTAAAACGATCTTCTTCAACAACACGTTCAGAAACTAAAATAGAATCCTCATAGTTGTATCCATTCCATGGCATAAATGCGATAAGAATATTTTGGCCAAGGGCCAGCTCCCCTTTATCTGTTGAAGGGCCATCAGCTAGCACATCTCCTTTTTCAATTACGTCACCCGGTTTGACTAGTGGTGTTTGATTGATACATGTACTTTGATTAGAACGAGCATATTTAATGAGAGTGTATATATCTACACCTGATTCTGCATCTGCCGCTTCGTTGTCATTAACACGAATAACTATCCGGCTTGCATCAACTGAATCAACTGTACCACCTCGTTTGGCAGTCACCATAACTCCAGAATCGATAGCAACAACACGCTCCATGCCTGTGCCAACTATCGGTTTTTCAGCACGCAGTGTGGGGACAGCCTGACGTTGCATGTTTGAACCCATTAAAGCCCGGTTAGCATCATCATGCTCTAGAAATGGAATCAATGAAGCCGCAACCGATACAACCTGACGTGGCGACACATCCATGAATTGCACTTGCTCTGCTGGCATCAATGAAAACTCATTCTTGTGACGACATGGTACTAAGTTATCTTGGATCATTCCTTTCTTGTCTAAATTGATTGTTGCTTGGGCGATTTTATATTCGCCTTCATCAATTGCAGATAAATATTCAATATCTAGAGTTGCCTTACCTTCAACAACCTTACGGTAAGGAGTTTCGATAAAACCATATTCATTAGTGCGAGCATACACAGCTAAAGAGTTGATCAACCCAATGTTCGGGCCTTCCGGAGTCTCAATAGGACAAACGCGACCATAATGCGTCGGATGTACATCACGTACTTCAAAACCTGCTCGCTCACGTGTCAAACCACCCGGGCCTAGGGCAGATACACGGCGCTTGTGTGTTACTTCAGATAACGGATTGTTTTGATCCATAAATTGTGACAACTGGCTTGAACCGAAGAACTCTTTTATAGCAGCTGCTACTGGCTTTGCATTTATCAATTGTTGTGGCATTAAGCCTTCGGATTCGGCAATACTTAAACGCTCACGGACTGCTCGTTCGACACGGACTAAACCAACTCGAAATTGGTTTTCTGCCATTTCGCCAACGCTTCGTACCCTACGGTTTCCTAAATGATCAATATCATCAACTACTCCATGACCGTTACGAATACCAATCAACTCACTCAATACGGCAACGATATCATCCTTAGATAATATTCCTTCACCCTCCATTTCTTCTCGGCCTAGACGACGATTAAACTTCATCCGACCCACGCCAGATAAATCATAGCGCTCATTAGCAAAAAATAGATTTTTGAACAGGTTTTGTGATGAATCCTGTGTTGGCGGTTCACCGGGTCTCATCATACGATAGATTTCCACTTTCGCCTCAAGTGGTGTTGTCGATTCATCTAAACGTAATGTATCCGATATGTATGGACCGCTATCTAGATCGTTTGAATAGATAGTTTCAACCTTTTCCACACCAATACGATTGAAAGCCTCTAAAACTTCTTCGGTGATTTCGTCATTAGCTGAGACAAATAGTTCACCGGTTTCAGTGTCAAGCATGTCTTTGGCTAAAACTCTACCGATAAGATAAGTGGCAGGTACGGACATAGTATCCATACCTAATTTTTCCATTTTACGAATATGGCGCCCTGTTACTTGTCGATCAGCTTCAACAATAACTTCACCTTTGGGGTCTGTAATCTCAAATGGCACTGTTTGACCACGAAGTCTCTGTGGAACCAAATCTAAAGTGTAATCATCACCTTTTTTGTTTTTCTTGAAAGTTTCAAGCTCAAAAAAGATATCAAGAATTTGTTCATTATTGAAATCTAAAGCTCGCAATAAAATCGTTGCAGGTAGTTTACGACGGCGATCAATACGTACGAAAACAGCATCTTTAGGATCAAACTCAAAATCTAACCATGACCCACGGTATGGAATCACCCGTGCATTAAATAAAATCTTACCCGATGAATGTGTTTTACCTTTATCACTATCAAAGAACACACCAGGGGAACGATGGAGCTGAGACACAATAACGCGCTCAGTGCCATTAATAACAAAATTACCTTTTTCTGTCATTAATGGAATTTCTCCCATATAAACTTCCTGCTCTTTTATGTCTTTAACAACTTTTGACTTCGCAGGGGCCTCTTTGTCGTAAATAACCAGACGCATTGTCACGCGCAATGGTGCTGCATAGGTTACTCCACGCAACTGACATTCTTTGACATCGAAAGATGGGGTACCGAGGCGGTAACTCACATATTGTAGCTCAGCCATCCCTGTATGACTTTTAATTGGGAAGACAGAATCAAACGCAGCATGTAAACCTTTCGATGAGCGATCATCTGGAGCAATGCTATGTTGTAAAAAGTCCTGATACGAATTAACCTGGGTTGCAAGCAAATTAGGCACGTTCAAAACACTTGGACGCTTTCCAAAATCCTTACGAATCCGTTTCTTCTCGGTAAACGTATAAGCCATCTATTACACCTCAAGTAACACCCATTGCCTAGCAAAGGCTAGGTCGGAATGTTATATTTGTATTTATTCAATTAGCCAATATTCTTGCTATTGGCCAGTAACGGAAAAAGGCCGGTGATAAATATCACCAGCCAATTTCTTCATCACAGTAACTCAAGGTTACTGTGATCAAATGCTAACTTATTTAAGTTCAGCAGTTGCACCCGCTTCGGTAAGTTGCTTAACAACTTCTTCAGCTTCGGCTTTTTCAGCAGCTTCTTTAATAGTTGCGGGTACGCCTTCAACCATGTCTTTAGCTTCTTTTAAGCCCAGACCTGTTGCAGCACGCACAGCTTTGATAACACTAACTTTATTAGCACCAAAACTAGTCATTACAACGTCAAACTCCGTTTTTTCTGCAGCGGCTTCCCCGCCTGCAGCACCTGCAGCTGCAGCTGCAGCTACCGGAGCTGCTGCAGTTACACCAAATTTTTCTTCCATTGCTTCGATCAAATCTACGACCTCAACAACTGTCATATTGGAAATCGCTTCCAAAATATCGTCTTTAGATACAGCCATGTTATTTTCCTATTTCAAGCTTACAGAATTAATATAGAACAACTTAAACCCAGAGGTTAAGCTGCCTCTTTTGCATCGCGTACAGCCGCGAGCGTACGAACCATCTTGCTAGTCGGTGCCACCAAAGTTCGAACCAATTTCTCAATTGGCGCCTTCATCGTACCCATAAGAATACCAATTGCTTGGTCCTTTGTAGGCATTTTGGCGAGTCGAGTGATTTCTGTCGCTGGTAATAATTTACCACCTAAAGAAACCATTTTGACTTCTAACTTTTCATTTTCTTCCGAAAATTTACCCATGACTCGTGCTACCGCACCTGGATCTTCCATAGAAAAACCAAATACTAAAGGTCCTGTCATTCCATCCTGCATGCAGGCGAAATCAGTTCCTTCAACAGCACGACGTGCTAGCGTATTACGAATGACACGAATATGAACTTTTTGTTCTCGTGCGGCATTACGTAACGCTGTCATGTCAGAAACAGTCAACCCATCATATTCTGCAGCAACTGCAGAATATGCTTTAGACGCAACTTCTGCGACCTCAGCAACGACAGCTTTTTTTCCTTCCAGATCTAGAGCCACCTAAGTACCTCCTTGGTACACTATCAAACGATAGCGAAGTTGCTAATAAAAAGAAGAGTTACCTCTCCACCATTTACGGTGTTCAACGCTAAAATATTCTTCAGCTGAACCCGTCTGCGTAGGCCAATCACTCAAGGTGATCAATTAAATTGTTATACCTACGGTCTTAGACGACCCAGCCTAAACTGGGCGGTCCAAATTCTTTTAAAATAAATTATTCTTAATCTAAGAAAGCTTTGTCTAATGTCACGCTTGCTCCCATAGTACTGGAAATGCTGACGCGCTTTAAATAAATTCCTTTGGCTGAACTAGGTTTTAACTTGTTTATGTCTTCTATTAATGCTGTTAAGTTCTGTTCTAACGCTGCCACTTCGAAACTTGCATTACCAATAGGGCAATGAATTATACCTGCTTTATCAGTGCGGTAACGTACTTGTCCTGCTTTTGCATTTGTAACAGCTTGGGCAACATTAGGTGTAACCGTTCCAACTTTTGGATTAGGCATTAGACCTCTTGGACCTAAAACTTGACCTAATGTACCAACAACCCGCATTGCATCCGGTGATGCAATCACGACATCAAAGTCCATATTCCCAGCTTTTATTGATTCAGCTAAATCTTCAAAACCAACAATATCAGCTCCCGCTTCCTTAGCAGCATCAGCATTTGCACCTTGAGCAAATACTGCAACTCTAACCGTTTTTCCTGTACCGTTTGGCAACACTGTTGAACTACGAACTACTTGATCAGATTTACGAGGATCCACACCTAAGTTGATTGCCACATCGATTGATTCAACAAACTTCGCTGTTGCATTCTCTTTAACAAATGTTAGTGCTGCACCCAATGGATATAGCTTACCTTCTTCCAGTTTTCCTCGAATAGCACGTGTTCTTTTTCCAATAGTAGCCATTATTCTACGCCCTCTGTATCTAAGCCCATACTGCGTGCAGTTCCAGCTATGGTTCTTACTGCTGCATTCATATCGTTAGCAGATAGATCAGGCATTTTTGTTGTTGCAATATCTTCTAGTTGTGCACGATTCACTGTACCGACTTTCTCTGTGTTTGGGCGACCACTACCACTTTTTAAATTTGCCGCTTTTTTAAGCAGGACAGATGCAGGTGGTGTTTTCGTAATGAACGTAAAGCTTTTGTCATTAAATACTGTAATGACAACTGGAATAGGAAGGCCTGATTCCATACTTTGCGTCTTTGCATTAAATGCTTTACAAAACTCCATAATATTTACACCGTGCTGGCCTAGTGCAGGGCCAACTGGTGGGCTCGGGTTTGCAGCGCCCGCGGGAACTTGCAATTTAATATAGGCATCAATTTTCTTAGCCATTCATTTCTCCTTAATGGGTACAAGCGCTTCTCAGCTCCCCTACAACAAACCAGCCTCAACTGGATAAATTAACCTTTTGCAACCTGACTGAACTCTAGTTCAACCGGTGTTGATCGGCCAAATATAACGACTTCAACGCGAATTTTACTTTTTTTGTAATTAACTTCTTCTACAACACCGGTAAAATCATTAAATGGACCATCTGTCACACGAATCACTTCCCCAGGCTCAAACAGAACTTTCGGACGTGGACTTTCCACTCCTTCTTGAACACGTTGCAATATTTGTTCTGCTTCCGCATCAGTAATAGGTGCAGGGCGAACTCCCGAGCCTCCTATAAAACGTAAAACGCGCGGTATGTCATTGACTACATGCCAAGTTTCGTCATCCATCTCCATGTTTACCAATACATAGCCAGGGAAAAACTTACGCTCACTTTTACGTTTCTGGCCTTCACGCATTTCAACAACTTCTTCGGTTGGAACCAATACTTCGCCAAATTTTTCTTCTAAACCAAAGCGTACTATACGCTCTTCTAACGATCTTTTCACTTGCCCTTCATAGCCAGAAAAAGCTTGAATTACATACCAGCGTTTACTCATATTCAATCTCTTCCTTATAGCATTAGCGAGCGTACAGCCCAGCCTAACAGCGAGTCAAAAGCCCATAGTATCAAAGCCACCAACATGACCATAAGCAACACAATCATTGTTGTTTGCAATGTTTCTTGGCGAGTAGGCCACACTACCTTGCGCACCTCTACCTGCGTGTCACCTATATAACCCAGCATACTACCACCCACTACAGTACGTGACGCAAGAAACATCGCCAAACCTGCTACTGCAAGTAGCCCAAGCACTCTAAGCAAAGTTGAAAACTCTGAGTAAGTGTAAAATAAAGTAATCGCAATCACCATCATGATAACTGCAACTATCAGTTTAATATTATCTGCCATGCTTATTCGTTATCTTATATAATCTCGAAGAAGACAAAATGGCAGGCCAGGAGGGAATCGAACCCCCAACCTACGGTTTTGGAGACCGTCGCTCTGCCAATTGAGCTACTGGCCTAACATATATGCCAAAAATTTAGAGGGAACTCCAAAACTTCCCACTAAGGCATTCTAGCTATTCTGTGATTTTACTAACGACACCAGCACCAACTGTGCGACCGCCTTCACGAATAGCAAAACGTAACCCATCTTCCATCGCA
>MDSY01045999.1_pt1 | contig 15429 bp, 10 predicted proteins | sample 811131 | NCBI WGS metagenome assembly MDSY01 (sample SAMN05326643, study PRJNA326480) | marine metagenome | isolation source: seawater | place: Atlantic Ocean: South West | collected 2010 | reverse complement strand
TCTCGTTTGCCACCCATTCTTGGCCCTCCTTTAATAGGGATATACGTATCCCAGTGGGTGGGCTACTTGCAGGGGGCTATTCCAATGTAGATGCTCCGATCCCGTGCAATTCGTTATAAGTTCATCCCGCCGTGTCTTTCCAAGAGGGCTTACTAGCAGGCTGGCTTGTCGATTGTGGCGTTTGCGAGTAAAGCGCGATAAATTTTTTCGAACTTGACCATTATGATTAGATTCCGGTGAAGAGCGTGATGGATCGTCTATGGGCTGATTTTTTATGAAAATTTTAATAATTTCCCGAAAGGCGCATCCAGTCGCTTTTTGATCAAAAACCCTATAGGCTAGAGGGAATAATCTGTGGTTATTGGGAATCAGCGCTATAAAATCTGGTGAAAAGATGGAAATCAACTTTCAAGATATATCGCCCCGTGAAAGGTACAAATTACTGTCGAGTACCATTATCCCGCGCCCCATAGCGCTGGTATCTTCAAGGGGGCTTGATGGGGTAGACAACGCAGCGCCTTATAGTTTTTTCAATGTATTTAGTGAAGACCCGCCAATAGTGATTTTGGGTCTGCAAAATAAAGACGATGGGTCGCCAAAAGACACCACCAGAAATATATTGGAAACCAGCGAATTTGTTGTGAATCTGATTGACAGGAAAATGGCGGAAGCAATGAATAATTGTGCTGTCGATTTTCCTCCCGAAGTTAGCGAATTTGATATCACAGGATTAAATCGTGCACCCTCTAAACTGATCGGCGCTAACAGGATCGCGGAAGCTCCAGTGGCACTGGAGTGCCGCCAGACCTTTACCATCAAGTTGAATAAAAATAGAGATATTTGTCTGGGTGAGGTGCTTTATATGCATATTCGCGATGACATTATCGATGCCAAAACGAAAAGGATAAAAATCGAGAATTATGAAATTGTGGCGAGATTATTTGCTGATTATTACGCCGGAATTACCGGTCCATATGCCTTGGAAAGAATTGATATGCCGGATTGGTATAATGAATGGACAGGGAGTTGAGCCGGGAATAATTTTATTAGATAACTGAATCTATTAATTTTTTTGTATATTCTTGCGATGGCTTGCTCACAATCGTATCGACACTTCCGCTTTCTACAATAGTTCCGTCTTTCATCACTATGACATCATTACACATGAAGGAAACCACTGGCAGGTCATGCGTGACCATCACCAGAGTGAATTTATAATATTCTTGCAAATCCTTAATCAGATTCAAAACTTGCGCTTGCACCGATACATCCAACGCTGAAGTTGGCTCGTCCAATATCAGCATGCTGGGATTAAGGGATATTGCCCGGGCCACGCAGACCCTTTGTTTTTGTCCGCCGGATAACTCATGCGGATATCGATAGAGAAAATCTTTGGATAAATCGACGCTCTCAAGCAGTTCAATCACACGTTTTTGAAGGTCATAGCCGCGCAAATTTGTATGTAGGAGTAGCGGCTCGGAAATACTCCTCAAAAGGGTCATTCTGGGGTTTAGAGAGCTGTGCGGATCCTGAAAAACAGGTTGAACGCGTTTTCTAAACAATTTTAGCGATTTTCTGGAGAAATTTGTCAGTTCCTGATCTTCAAAAAACACTTTTCCCGATTGGTAGTCGAGGAGTTTTAGAATAATTTTCAACAGAGTGCTTTTGCCGGATCCAGACTCACCAACTATCCCGAGAGATTTACCCCTTTCCAAATCAAAGGAAACGCCTTTCAATGCCTGATGGGACACTGTTTTTCCATCTAATGAATTGACGATATAGGTTTTACTCAAATTCTGAACGGATAACACGGTTGCCGATGCGTGTTCTTTTCCATGTTGCGGAATGACCGGCCTAGGTTCTGGTGAAGAATCTTTAGTCTTTGCGCTTAATTTCTGGTCTGGTTGTTCCTCAGTTATCCCATCAAGGAGATTTTTATCAATTGTTCTCAGCCGTTCCGGATTATTGAGGATTGAGGGCCGGCAAGAGACCAGTCCTTTTGTGTAGGGGTGTTGTGGGTTGTTAAACACCTGTTGCGTTGGTCCGCTTTCTACGACTTCTCCGCGAAACATTACATGGACATATCGACATACCGATGAAATCAGTCCCAGATCGTGGGAGATAAATAAAAAACTTATGTTTAATTCGTCACTCAATTCCTTTAAAAGTTGCACAATTTCCGCCTGTACAGTTACATCTAGAGCAGTTGTTGGCTCGTCAGCAATTAGCAGTTTTGGACGACCGAGAAGGGCCATTGCGATCAGGACACGTTGGCGCATGCCGCCTGAAAGTTGGTGTGGATAATACTCGAACAACATCTCGGCATTCGGTAGCTGGACCTGTGTAAGCGTCGAAATCGCAAAGCTCTTCATATCTGAATAGCTCGATCCCTTGGAAAAATTTCCAGTGTCCTTGTGTGCCCTCAGAACATCAACCAACTGCGTTCCAACTTTTAGAACGGGGTTGAGGTAGGTCATTGGGTCCTGAAAAACGATGGCAATGTCGTTTCCTCTTAATTGCCGCATTTTTCGATCTGATAGCGTCAAAACATCCTGATTTTCGAAAAAGACCTTACCGTCTGTGACCTCGGCCGGGGGGCTTGGCAGCAGACCCATAATAGTCTTTGCCGTGACGGATTTTCCTGAACCCGTTTCGCCAACAATCCCTATGGAATCACCCTGATTCAATTCCATATTTATATTTTTAAGAGCTTTAATTTCCCCATCAAATGTATTGAATTTAACTGATAAATTCTCAATTTTGAGCAAATTTTTTATTATCTTATCACCCATTTGGAACCATCAATCTCTATATTGCGGATCTAAAACGTCACGCAAACCGTCGCCGAGCAGATTAAAGCCCAACACGGTTAGTGAGATAGCTATTCCAGGGAAGAAGGAATACCACCACCAATCTGGCAAATAGGTTCTTGCAATCGAAATCATCGCGCCCCATTCTGGATATGGAGGTTGAGCGCCAAGGCCCAAAAATCCTAAACTGGCTGCCCCCAGAATCGCCATTCCCATATCCATAGACGCTTTGACCACAATCGGTGAGGTGCAATTTGGCAGAATGTGAACGAATACGATCCTGAGCTGGCTCGCTCCAACAGCCCGCGCCGATTCAACATATATCTCGTTTTTTAGAGAGAGCGTTTTCGCCTGTATTAGCCTGACATAGCCGGGCCACCAAACCAGAGATAATGCAAGCATTGCGTTCACAATTCCCGGGCCTAGAGCACCTACAATCGCAATTGCCAGCACCAACCCGGGTATAGAGAGAAATATGTCCGTAATCCTCATAATTGCTTCTTGAACAAGCCCGCCAGCAAGTCCGGCAATCATCCCTAAAGGAACGCCAATCAACATTGCCACACCGGTGACAATTAGGGCGATTTGAAGAGTGACGCGGGTGCCCAATACCACCCGTGTAAAAATATCATTGCCAACTTCGTCCGTGCCAAACCAATGGACTGCGTTAGGCGCCTGCAATTTGATATCAAGATTGATACTTCCCGTCGCATCTTCTGGAAACGGAACAATCCAGGGGCCAATGGCGGCAATGGTTAGAAAAGACAGGACAATCGCCAATCCAAGCATAGCAGAGGTGTTCTTGGAGAAGGTTTTTATGTGAATTTTTACTGAGCGAATCCGGCTGGCATGCCGCTCAGAAAACGAAACTTCATTTTTAGCTGTGATGCTTTGCGTGGCAGTTTTGGTTTTCATAAACTGTCACCTTTCAGCCGAGGATCGAGGATCATGTAAGTGATATCAATGACGAGGTTAGTGAACATGAATAAGACCCCCAACACGATAGTTGCGCCCATTATAGGTTCAAAATCAGAGCTAATAGCGGCTTGAACGGCATAAAGACCTATGCCGGGCCAATCAAAAACAGTTTCGACTAAAACGGTTCCCCCAAGCATCCATCCAAATCGAAGTCCAACCATAGCCATTGTTGGTAGCATGGCGTTTTTGAGCGCATAGACAGTGATTATCCGGCCCATCGCTATTCCGTGCGCCATAGCATTGGTTATGTAATCCTGTTTGAGTGTTTCTAGCATTTCAGCCCGGTTCACCCGAATTATTGAAGCCAGAGCCGGAAAGCATAGCGCCACAGCTGGCAATACCATGTGATGCAAAGCCTCGGCGGCAGTTCCGAATTCACCCCTTAAGAGGGAGTCAACGATCAACAGATGTGTGATCGCTTCAGGGGGGTCCGTCATCATGTTCATACGGCCACCCAAGGGAAACCATCCAAGGTGCAGAGCAAAATAGAGTTGTAACATCAAGCCAAGCCAGAACATCGGCATGGCGACACCAGAAACGGTCAAAATTCGAATTACATGGTCAACCCATTTATTCTGGAAAAACGCAGCTGTAACGCCCAGCGGAATCCCTAGTATAATTGCAATTCCAATCGAAAAAACAACTAGTTCCAGTGTATTAGGGAAGTAAACCAATAAGTCTTGGGCAACCGATCTAGTGGTAAGAATTGAGGTGCCCCAATTTCCACTTAGCAGGCGTGATATATAATTGCCAAACTGGACATAAACCGGTTGATCTAAGCCGTACTCCACTCGATACCGTTCAATCATTTCTGTATCTGCGTCAGGACCAGCTGCCAGGGCAGCTGGGTCGGATGGCGCGATGTGAGAGATTACAAAAGTGATCGCAAGCAATCCTATTAACATAAATGCCATCAGGATAAGTCGTCTCAAGATAAAGCGGCCCATTAACAAATTCACCTCTGTAACGCCTTGTCAGACTTCTTGGGTTGCCTTAGGAAATCTATTAAAACCCCTATTTATAAAAATAGGTGCTAAAAATTTCATCATTCTATTCCTGAAATAGTATTTTTGGTGAAAAGGAGCAGCTAAGTCCTAGCTGCTCCTCTCATTTTATGTGCCTACTCGATGTGCAGACCGTAGAAATCCACTTCCTCAGTCATTCTGACAGGTGAATATTCATAGCCTTTTACCCAATCACGGTAAGCAATACGGCGCTCCCTCATCATCCCAAAAATCTCTGGCTGAAGGTCCACAATACGCTGCTGGATTTGCTCATAAATTGGAGCTCTATCCTCCCATGCCGGGGTAAAGCGGGCTTTCTCAATCATTGCAGTGAGCTCACTATCATCGACATAATGCACGCCGTAATAGGCTCCATGGGCTGATGGATGGTACTGCATGGCGACTGCATCCGGGTCGGTAGATACAGGTGTTGCGAAGATAGCCATCATATGAGGCGACGTGTCCACTTTTGATCCTCTAGCAACCATATTGGCCCAGGTGAGGGGAACCATATTGACCTTGATGTTCAGCTTTTGAAGGCTGTCGATCAAAATCAGGCCCATCAGGCGTTCTTCTTCCAAACCTTGAACATAGACATATTCCAGCTCAAAACCACCATCGGGATAATCAGTTTTAGCAAGATATTCTTTTGCTAGTTTAAGATCCAACCTAGGCATGCTTGCAACGTTAACCTTACCTTTGATCGCATCTGTAAAGGGGCTGGTTTGCAACACAGCACGACCATTATAGATTTTAATCAGGGCACCATAATCAAATGCATGCGAGACGGCTTTGCGGATGTTTAGATCCGATGTTATGTCAGCCTGCGTGTTGAATTTGATACCAAATGCGGTGAGGGCAGGTTGCGTAGACGTTACAACGCCATTTGCTTTGGAAACCAGATCGAATTCATCCGGGCTAAGTCCAGTCACAAGGTCAGCGTCACCTCTGATAAGAGCGGCGCGCTGCGCTGATGACTCTCTGATCAGCTTATAGATGATACCGCCAAGGTTACCCTTCTGGCCCTTCCAGTAGTCTTCAACGCGATCCAGCTCATAGAGCGAGCCCTGTTCAACGCGCAAAAGCTTGTAGGGACCTGACCCTGCTTCGTTTTCGGTAAGCCATTTCTGGCCCATATCACCATCAACTTCATTTGCCATAACTTGGCTTGGGTTCATCACGTACCACCAAGGCAAAAATGAGCTGAAAGCCGCAAACGGACGATCAAGTTCGAAGGTTATAGTGTGATCATCAACAACCTTGATATTCTTGGCCTGAAGGAAATCATTAAGCATCCATGATGGACCTTTGCCGATCGTCAGCGTTCTTTCAAATGACCAACGAACTGCCTCGGCTGTGACGGGATCACCATCGTGAAATCTAGCATTTTTCACGAGATAGAACGTGTAAGTTATACCGTCATCGCTAACATCAAATTTTTCCGCAAGCCACGGCTTAACCTTTGGCGGTGTGCCCTCGTATTTGAGAAGTGCATCATACATGGCTTGCTGCATGGTGCGGATAGACGCGTTATATTTCACGCTAGGATCCATAGTTGGTACAGCCTGACGCTGCGCCGAAACGAGGATCTTTTCACCATCTCTGCGTTCAAATGCCTGAGCTGACGTTGCGATGACGCCAACGGTCATTAAAAGCGCTATAGCAAAAGTATAGATCTGGTTTAGATAGCTCATTTTGACCTCCTTTAGTCTGGTTTAATCGTGTCCTAAATTCCTTTTGATAAAGCCCCGGCCAATGTAATATTGTTGCTTAAAAAACCGCAGGAGTGGCAATTATAATCGCTAATTTGTTTTAACTCCTATACGCATAACCCCTTATCAAACAGCCGCTTCTAATGATTTGCAACGTTTATTGACGTGGTCAGCCCTCAATATTCAAACAGACTATCCGCGGTACGCACCAAATCTGCTACGTTCTGAAAGTCCATTTTACTCATCATCCGCGCTCGGTGAATTTCCACGGTGCGGATGCTAATGCTCAATCTATAGGCGATCTCTTTATTGGTTAAGCCAGACGAAACCAGGAACATAATCTCGCGTTCACGGCCACTCAAAAGGCGCAACCGATCAAGGATGGAATGCGTTGAGGCCAGATTGATTTTTTCTGAAGGGGCAGCCAGACGCTCTAACACGTCTTTGATTGAGGTCGCGATCAGTTGCCTTGCGTGCACAACTGGTTTTCCAAGTCGCGCTGCAACTTGCTGTTTTTGTCTTGCATCAAAGGTAACTGAATTCATCACGACGATGTCACAATTATCCAGCAAATCTAGTTGTTTATTGGTGCTTAAATCTTCTTCGGGTAGAATCGCTATAGTGTTGAGTTTTGCATTAGTTTCTTTTGAAAACCCCAACAATTTTTCTTGGCTTTCCAGATGGATGATTACGCCCACATGAAACCCACTACCTGTGAATGTTTCGATCGCGCGCTTCAGGATCCTGTCACAATATATAGTTGCTCTAGCAGGAGCCGGGGTCGGACCAATAATGGTGGTCATCAAAACAACCAAATCGATTGGCTGAGAGGATAAGTCATCGTAAAGGTCGGTCAGCAAAACACTGGCATAATCAAATGATAGCAATACCGAGGTTTTGTCCCGAAGCTGTGTCATGAGGAAAGGTTCGGTGCATTCCCCAACGGCAGATTGCCCTGATTGAACCCCTTGAAGATCTATTTCGGATAAAGTTTTAAGCTGATTGAGGCGTTTGGGGGAGAGACCATCAAGCAGGCCAAATTCCTGGATCTTCATCGGATGGCTTACCAGTCGACAAATTTCCTCAGCCAAATTACCGCGCGGGGATTGCCCAAGACCAACCAATGCCACTCTTTGTAATGAAACTTTATTTTCTTGGTCTGTTTCAAGTGGGCGCTTCATTTTCCTGGTTTCTCTTTTGTTACAAAAAAAATTAAGGACTGATTTTTAATTGCTGAGTGAAGGTGAACTCCTGAATGGCCGCCGGTACGTTTCAAGCCCACCACGTTTTAAGCTTGGGCATTAGGATAGGTATTATTTCGTATTGGATCTAGAAATATAATGTATTACGAAGAATGCCAAGCATATTAGAAGGTAGGTGCTAAGCGAACGGTTATTTCACCTATCACGAAGATTTACAGACATTGGACTCACTAATGAGTGCTACAGAAAATAAACAATCAGAAGACGAGAATAAGCCGATAAACAGCCGTACACTAGAAATTTCCGACATAGAAGCGCTTGCTCTTGGAGCTTGGATTTTGGGAACTGGTGGGGGCGGTGACCCTTACCATAAGCTGTTGAATATGAGAGAGCTTTATAAGAATGGGCATTCGGTTGTTCTTATAGATCCGATGTCACTGGATGATGACGCAGTGGTTGGTGTGTTATCAAACATGGGGGCTCCCCTGGTCGGCCAAGAAAGGCTTGCCGATCCGAATTTTGCGATAAAGCCAGTGAAAATGATGGAGCGTTACATTGGCCGGAATTTTGATGCTGTCATGGCACTTGAAATTGGTGGCGGAAACGGCGTCCACCCTATGTTGGTGGCAGCCTTATCGGGGTATCCGGTGGTTGATGCTGATACAATGGGGCGGGCTTACCCCGAAGCTCAAATGACCAGCGTGGCGGTATCGAACCTTCAATGTTTTCCCCTAACCCTTGCTGATATCCGTGATAATGAAATCATCATCCCACGGGCTGCAAGCTGGAAGTGGATGGAGCGTGTAAGCAGGAAAGTCTGTACTGAAATAGGGTCTATCGCAGCAACCTGTAAGGCTCCCAGAAGCGGCAGGGAGGTCAAAGACCATACAATTCATTACACCACAACAAAGGCGATTGAACTCGGATATGCGGTGCAGGAAGCTAGGCGAAATCACCATGATCCCGTTGCAGCAATAATCAAGGCGTGTTCGGGCCAGTTACTGTTTGAAGGGAAGGTTGTCGATGTTGAGAGAAAAGCTACCGAGGGGTTTTTGCGCGGCAAAGCTTTAATTCAAGGCCTCTCAAATTACGCAGATCAGGAATTTCTTGTTCATTTCCAAAATGAGTTTTCAGTAGGTTACCTTAATGCCGATGCCATTGTTATGACCCCGGACCTGATTTGTGTTCTTGATACGGTGAGCGGAGACGGCATCGGGACCGACGTTCTAAGATACGGTCAGCGCGTGTCTGTTCTGGCGTTGCCCGGTCCGGAGATTTTCCGGACGCAGGCAGGCTTGGATGCCGTTGGCCCTAGGGCTTTTGGCTTCGATCTCGATTATGAATGCATTTTTGATAAGGTATGAAACAAATGCGTATTGGTATTGATGTAGGCGGAACGAATACGGACGCAGTCTTGATCGAGGGTGAAGTTATTATTGCGTCCTGTAAAACGGCAACGACTGATGAGATTAACGACGGAATCGAAACCGTATTAAAAAACCTCGTAACATCCTATCCAGCTAGCTGTAAAAAAGTCGAAGCTGTGATGATTGGAACCACACATTTTGTGAATGCAGTTGTTCAAAGGCGGCACCTAAACAAAGTCACTTCAATAAGAATTGGCCTTCCGGCTAGTGCAAGTCTCTATCCGATGATTGATTGGCCTGAAGACCTAAGAACCCTAGTAAATGGCGATATTTATATGGTTGAGGGTGGCCATGAATATGATGGTCGCCCGCTGATGCCTTTGGATGAGAAAGAACTGCTCAAGATCGCCCAGAATATCAAAAAATCAGAGATAAGCGCTGTCGCCATCAGCAGCATATTTTCACCCCTGACGGATGCTTGTGAAAAAAGAGCTGAGGAGATTTTGTTAAACGAAGATCCGAGCCTCAGAATTAGTGTTTCAAATAAATTTGGGCGGATTGGGCTTCTTGAGAGGGAAAGTGTCACGATTCTCAATGCAAGCTTGCAGGACCTTTCTGAAAGTACGGTGGATGCTTTTGAAAAAGCCATAAAAAGAAGTGGACTAAATGCGCCGTTATTTATCACTCAAAATGACGGTACTGTCACAAAATCTGACATTGCGCGTGATACGCCGGTATTTGGCTTCGCTTCGGGGCCGACAAATAGTATGCGTGGCGCAGCTTTCCTGTCCGGAATTGAAAATGCAATGGTCGTTGATATCGGCGGCACCACCAGTGATGTCGGTTGCATCCGTAACGGCTATCCAAGAGAGGCCAATAACGTCGTTGAAATTGGTGGTGTACGTACCCTTTTTCGGATGCCCGATGTCGTGTCCATCGGGATTGGTGGGGGAACGATTGTAAAAAGCGACCCACTCAAAATAGGCCCTGAGAGTGTTGGGCATCGGTTGCAGCAAACCGCGCACATTTTTGGCGGTGACCAATTGACGCTCACAGATATTGCAGTTGCCTCAAACGACCTTGAATTAGGTGACCCTGCCTTAGTCAGCGAAATTTCAAAGCAAAAAGTTTCACAAATAAAAGAAGCGGTCAATGCAACACTAGAGCAAACTGTGGATAGTATGAAAACTGATAATGCAGAAATTCCACTGCTAGTGGTTGGGGGAGGCGCAATGCTCTGTCCTAAAGAAATGGATGGCATAAGCGACGTTATCAATGTCATACATGCTGATGTTGCCAATGCGGTTGGCGCAGCAATGGCGCAAATTAGCGGTGAGGTGGACCGCGTTTTCAATGATATGACGCGTGACGATTTATTGCTTGAAGCAACACAAATTGCCACCCAGCGCGCCATGGCTGCAGGGGCTGATAAGGACACGGTCAGGGTCGTTGATATGGAAGATTTGCCATTGGCATATATACCGGGCAATGCGGTCAGAGCACGCGTTCGCGTTGTGGGTGATATAGCCAGATAGTATCAAGTTCGCCGGATTAAGGAGGGAATGTTGGAACCTAGAATAGGAGCCCTTGTCGTTGGCCAAAGTCCGCGTTTGGAGGTTGATGAAGAATTCCAACGCCTTGCAAAAGGGTCAGCGCAACTGGTTCTAAAAGGGGCGCTTGATGGATTTAGCCGGGACGAGTTAGAGCTGTTTCAGCCAGTGGATAATAAAGATGCTTTATTCACGCGGCTACCCAGCGGAGAGGGGATTAGCTTAAGTAAAAAGCAGGTTATTTCCAACGGCGCAGACAAACTGAACGAATTAAAGATGTCAGGTGTAGATGTTGTGATCATGCTCTGCACGGGAACATTTCCTGAATGGCAAGATTTCAAAGGCGTACTGTTTCCCTCAAACACGCTGTCTTCCATGGTTAAAGGGTGCCTACCGACTGGGAAGATATGTGTTTTCTCTCCCTTGCAAAGGCAATGCGCCGCATGTCAGCTCCGATGGGAAGAAAACGGATATGATGTGGTTTCTCTTTCTCTGCTGCCTAACGCGACAAAAGAAGAGGCAGTATTAGCAGGGCAGGCTGCAGGCAGGCATGATCTGGACCTTATAATCCTTGATTGCATAAGTTACACAAACGAAACCAAGAAAGTCATTAGAGAGACCGCGGGCGTTCCCGTTATTCTGGGCCTCTCAAGCGCAATTCGTACTGCCCTTGAGATGGTTGAATGATTGTTCTGGCACTCGGTAAAATTTTAATCTAGGTCGTTCCGTCTCGCATCGCCTTCCTCAAAACGTCGCTAGCCTCTATGTCGATCACCCTGTCCTTTTTGACAACACAGCCATATATTTCCGTGGCACATTTTTGGCTTATGTATCCCTCATCAATATCCCTTTGCACAGTTTCGAATGGTCGGGCTAAAGGGTCTCCATAGCCTGAACCTCCTGCTATATATAGCTCTGCAACTTCATTCATCTCGGTAAGTTCGGCCAATCCTCCGGTGCCTACATCGTATTCAATATCTTTTGCCCGATGTATTATGCCGCGTGAATACCCTCCGGATTGCCCACCGAAAAGACCCTCAACTTCTGAATGTATTCCCATAGGGAAGATTCCGATTTGGCAGGAATTTCCATCCTCTTTTAGTTTTCTGGTGGAGATGACCTGACCTAATCCCCCGCGGAAATTACCTGCTCCGCCACTGTCAACAATCAACTCTTTTCGCAAAACCAATGCGGGGACTCTGGCCTCAAACATTTCAACAGACGTGTTTGCCGCACTGGTTGGATAAAGAAGAGCGGATTTGCCGTCACTGCCAGCAGACGCACCTTGCCCGCCGCCTTGGAATAGATGGTCGCTGTATAATCTTCCATTCTCCTCAACGCCGTAGAATTGGGCACTGGAAGGCAGGCCCGTAAAGGCCTGCACCCGGTGCGGGGTGGCATCTGCTAAAGCTAAATATATGTTCGGTCCGATATACCAACCCGTTCGCGTTCTAATATTGACAGAAGCTGGCCGATCGCAATTCAGCATACTGCCAGCCGGGGCATCCACTGTTATCGGTTTATAACATCCGGCATTTCCCGGGATTTCCGGAGAGAAGATACATTTTAATGGATAAGTCGCGTGCGCTTTTGTGTATGTCAGAGTGCAGTTGCTACCCCCCCGACTTAATTGTGGGGGTGAACCGTCAAACCTTACCGAAATACTGTCGCCTTCAATTTTCACTTGGACGGGGAAACTCAAAGCATCCGTCAGTCCGTCACCCTGTATTACATTTTCGTAGATGCCGTCAGGTGTTTCCCTGATTGATTTGCGCATCGCTGCTTCAGATTTATCCTGTACGACTGTTGTCAGTGCTTTTAAATCTTCCAGTCCGTATTCTTCAATGAATGATTTTATTCTCTCGCGGCCCGTCATTGCTGCTGCAACAAGCGCGTTCAAATCGCCAAGAACTTGATCTGGCAGACGCACATTTGCTTCCAGTAATTCCAGCAAATCCCGGTTTGGCACACCTGCTCTATACAATTTCATTGGCGGAATCTGGAAACCTTCGTCAAAAATTTCTCTCGCATTAAGGCTGTCTTTTGTGCCGCCGATATCGCTTACATGACCAACCACTCCGACAAAGGCTACAACCTTCTTTTCGACAATGACAGGCACTGCTATGGCGATATCGAAAAGATGTCCGGCACAAAGCCATGGATCGTTCGTGATTAAAACATCACCTTCTTTGATAGAATCGAGGGGAAAACGCTTCAGCATGGCGTTAACGGCAATTGGAAGCGTGAGATTAAAGACTGGCATTGCGCGCGGAGAGTGGACTATTTGACGGCCAGCCGGATCCAGAATCTCACAGGCGAAATCCTGAGCTTCACCAATAATTAGGGAAAACGCCGTCCTGATAACCGCATACCAGCATTCTTCTGCTATATTTATCAGCCGGCTCCACATAATCTCCAATCCAACCGGATCAGCGGTAATCGCCTTTATTTGCTCTTCATATGTTAAATTTTGAAACGTCGTTTTCTGCACCGAAGTTAGGCCATCACGTTTCAGAAGCAAATTCAAATTTTGATCAACAGTTAATTCAAAATTTGCCGGAACTATTGTGGTTGCCTCATTTTCTTCCACAATTAAGGGCCCCGATATTTCGGTTCCAACATTCAGGCTGTAACGATCATAAACAGGCACTTCCATGAATTCTTGGTGCGCGGCAACCCACGCTTCCCGCATACCCTTCATCGCAGGTGAAGCATTCTCTTTTGGGTTCAGTTTTCCGGAACTGTTTGGGGTTTGGCCATAACAGGTTAGGTGCCAATTCAATATCTCAATTTCTGCTCCTTCTTTCACGTGGGTGTACCTACGCTCATATTCTTCGAAAAAAGCCACTTTTATTTTTTCAATTGATGCAGTTGTAAGCCTCCCCGAGGGTAAATCAATTGTCAGCTCATGCATTTGGCCAACGAGCCGCAGATCAGCCTGCCTTAGGATATTAACGGAGCCAGTGTGCCCGGCTTCTGAAAGTTTTATCGAACTTTCTTCTTCCAGCTGTTTCAAAAAAACTTCGATTGCCGCAGCGTCAAAATTGTTAAACTCTATAGGTTTTGATTTTGTCACCGAAAAGCTAATCGGCGAGCCCAGAAAACCAAGGGCTGACGCGGTACCCGAAGCGGCGGGAATGATGATTTCTTTTATGCCCAATTTCTCGGCTACCGCGGCGGCATGAAGCGGGCCTGCGCCGCCCATCGCAACCATCGCATAGCCCCTTGGGTCTCTGCCAGTTTCCACAATATGGACGCGGGCAGCGGCAGCCATATTCTCACAAACAAGGTCATAAATCCCAGAAGCTGTGGCGAGTGTGGATAGCCCCAGTGATTTAGAAAGGTTAGCAATCGCATCCAAAGCCGCAGCCTTATCTAATGACATAGTGCCGCCAAGGAAATATCCCGAGTCGAGATACCCCAGAACAAGGTTGGCATCAGTAACTGTCGGTAACTTGCCGCCTTTGCCGTAACAGGCTGGTCCGGGCTCTGCACCAGCACTTTCCGGCCCTACTTTTAGCAAACCAAGCGGGTCAACCCGGGCTATTGAGCCGCCGCCAGCCCCAATCTCAATCATATCAATTACCGGCACAAATACCGGCAGGCCACTGCCTTTCTTAAACCTATTGGTTCTTGCGACCTCAAGCATTGGAGAAATCTTTGGTTTTCCATTTTCAACCAAAGCTGCCTTGGCCGTTGTGCCGCCCATATCAAATGACAGGATATCCGATCTGTTGATTTTTTCTCCCACCGCGGCCGTTGACTGAACGCCCCCAGCAGGGCCGGACTCCAGAAACCTGATCGGAATTTCGGAAGCGGTTTTGGGCGCAGTTAATCCGCCTGAGGATTGAATTAAATGAAAATCCCCTAAAAATCCTCTCGAAGATAGCTCTTCCTGGAATTTTGCGACATAGGTCGACATCAGGGGCTGAACATAAGCGTTGGATGCTACCGTTGAGCTTCGTTCATATTCTCTAATTTGGGGATGAATTTCGCTTGAGATAGATACTTTCAGGTCTGGAAATTTTTTGGTGATGAATTTCTTGGCCATCTTTTCATGAACTGGATTGGCATAAGAGTGCATGAAACAAATAGCTAGGGCGTCAATATTGTGCGTAAGAAGTATCTCTATTTCTTTTTGAAGGTCGTCCAAATTGATCGGGGTTACAACATTTCCGTCCCGATCAATACGCTCGTCTATCTCTTTTCTCTGGCTTCGAGGGGCTAATGGTTCGGGATAAGACAGAAACAGATCATGAATATCATAGCGTTGTTCAGTTCCCATTTCTAAAACATCAAGAAAACCTTTCGTTGCCAAAAACCCCAGATTTGCTCCTTTACGTTCGATGATCGCATTTATGGCCAAAGTAGTACCGTGAACAACTTGTGTGACCTCACTCAATTGCATTTCCGCTTTTTTCAAAAGCTCTTTGATCCCAATCATGGCACCGTAAGAAGGATCAACGGGGGTCGTTAATGACTTGTGCAGAACTAATTCTTGCTTGCTTTCATCAAAGAGAACGAAGTCGGTAAAGGTTCCCCCAATGTCTATGCCAACACGAATTTTATTTTTATTTCTTGACATTTTGATTCCACCTTAATGTTTAAATCAGTATCTAAAGGATCACATTTACTGTCCATTATAGCCTGGAATGCCCCCATTCGGTGGCCCATGATAAATGTTAATGCATAGTCGGATTTTGGTCTATAGTTATGATGCGTTACGTAAAGGAGATGCCCAAGAACCATATATCGTACATGTGGAGGAAGTTGCTGAGCTGGTCACAGTTTGGGGCGGCTCTGAGA
>MDSY01140937.1_pt1 | contig 15431 bp, 12 predicted proteins | sample 811131 | NCBI WGS metagenome assembly MDSY01 (sample SAMN05326643, study PRJNA326480) | marine metagenome | isolation source: seawater | place: Atlantic Ocean: South West | collected 2010 | reverse complement strand
TTTCCATAAACAGGCAAAGGCTTACCATGAATAGCATTAAGGATTACATGGGGGATAAGTTTTTCTGGAAAATGGTAAGGCCCATAGTTATTTGAGCAATTGGTGATAATGACTGGCAGACCATAGGTACGATTCCAAGCTCTTACCAAGTGATCCGAGCCCGCTTTTGATGCAGAGTATGGAGAGCTAGGTGCATAGCAAGTATTTTCTGTAAAAAGATCATTAGTACCCTTTAGGTCTCCATAAACCTCGTCTGTAGAGATATGGTGAAAACGAAAATTTGGCTTTTTGGTGCGCCCGTGTGTGTTCCAATATTGTCGAGCAGCCTCAAGCATAGTATATGTGCCGATAAGATTGGTACTAATAAATTCGGCAGGCGAGTCGATAGAGCGATCAACATGAGATTCTGCAGCCAAGTGCATTATGGCAATTGGTTTATACTGAAAGAGAAGGTCACTCATACTCTGCTCATCGCATATATTAGCATTTTCATGACAATATCTTGAGCTCGAACTAAACTGATCCAGAGAATCTGGGTTACCCGCATACGTTAAGTTATCTATATTAACCACATGATTATCACTAGACGAAAGTATATGCCGAATTACAGCGCTTCCGATAAAACCCATACCACCCGTAACTACAATTAATTTTGTATCAGACAAATTAACTCCTAATATAAATGCCGTCTGTATAAAAAGCGTAACGCGCTTACAAGATGCCAATAAAAATGAAGTGAGAATATATTTCTACTTCGCCTATCAGCAAGATGAACACCCTTTAAATCAGGAAAATAAAAGACTCTCTTTCCAAACAGCTTCGATGAGCGATAGCAAATATCAATATCTTCACAATACATAAAATATTTTTCATCAAAACCGGAAAGCGCTCTGTAATGATCTGGAGTAAAACCCATTAAGCACCCAGCGCACCAGTCTATTTCGACTGGAGAATCAATAGACGATTTTGATATTTTAGTTGATGCACCTCGAAAAAATAAAGATTTGATCATGGTAAATTCAGTAGGAAATCTTCTAATAGAATCCTCAGAAATACTCATTTCTCTATCTAAAAATAAATTTATAGTACTAACTGGGGCGGAGAAATTTCTCGAGTTTTGCTTTAATTTATATAGGGTTTCTGCGTCCACTATTAAATCTGGATTTAAGACTATAAAATATTCAAAGTCGGTTTGTAATATTTTATCAGCTTGCACGAAGTTCAAATTATTATTTGAACCGAACCCTAATTTATGCCGATTTTTTGTATATGAAATACTATACTTTTCACACCATTCTTGAAATTTTGGCTCACCTATATTGTCAACAAGAAAAATTTTAAATCGATTGTCTTTTACAATGGTCTCCAATACGCCCAGCTCTTTAATTAACTCAAAGTGTCCATGAGACACTATAGAAACAGCGATCATACCTGCTTAACACCCATTTTAGTTTAAATTTTCCGCGCTAAAAAGATCTTGCTCAATCTTTCGACAGCCCGTTAATTATTTTCTTCTACCAAACCTGCCTAGATTTAACTACTAAACCTAAATATTTGATAAACAAAATGTACTTTTAACTTATCTTACAGATTACAAAATTATGCTTCGAATAACTTTAGATTATAAAAACCATATCTACACAAAAAAGGCTCAACACTCATACAAATAGACTTTGGATTCAAAATCATTCTAACAACCTTTCAATAACCTTTAAGTAGCTTTTAGAACATGTGTTCTGGGAGAACGATTCGTCTAGAAGGCCATGTGTGCTAAAAGACCTCTTCGCAAGCGACAAAGCTTTTAGTATAGCTACCTCTAAATCTTCGTCATTATCAAAAAGGTACCCATTCACTCCATCAACCACGAGGTTGTCATTTGTTACAAGACTCCTCATCACACATGGAGTACCCAAATACAACGCTTCCATAACTGCTCTAGGGGTGCCTTCTGACAGCGAAGGTAAAACCATAATGTCACAATTCCGAACAAATTTGCTTGGGGATTCTTGGAATCCCATTATATGAATTCGATTACTTCCACTTTCTGATACTCGTCGAATCATCTGATCTTTCAACGGACCGTCTCCAACAAATAAAAGCGTTAAGTCTGATCCTTGTTCATTGAGACTAATTACAGTTTCCAATAAAAGAAAGGGTTTTTTTCGATTAGTCAAAGATCCGACAAAAATTATTGTCTGACCAGGGTACTCTACTACTGGAGTTCCTACTGTTTTGAAGTCAACTTCATTAATAAAATTAGGAATCGTAATTATTTGACGGCACTTGTAATTACTGAGGACTCTCTCCATCTCAGAGTTCATAGACACTACTACGTCAATAAAACGAAACATCCAGTGATGAATGGATGCCAGTATATGCCCCATGGGCCCATATTCCATAGTGTAATTATCTTTTAAATCACTTCTGACGCTCACTATTTTTTTTGTACTACGAGGTAACAATACATTGATTAAATCAGCTGAAAAACACATGGAAATAACAACTACGGCTCCACTGCTAACCGATCGACGTTGAAATAATATTTTCAAAATATTTGCTCTCATCTGAAACAAGGAAAACAATGAACTATAATTTAACTCATGGAGAACAACGTCCGGTAACAAAAGACTATTAGCGCCTGGACCGGTTTTGAGCGCAACAAAACTAACCCTAACCCCTAACTCACCTAGTCCATTCGCCAATGCAATGGCACCCTTGATTGGTCCATTAGGAGTAAGACTTGGTACTATGATTAGACATTCAGGCACAGCTTTATTCATTTTATTGAGTATCCAAAGTATCTAAAACTAGCAGCTAAGTCACATTTTTTCACTAAGAAATTTCCCAAGTTCAACATGGTTTAACTCAGGTAAATGTTTCTTGAATAGTTTAACAATAGTTTTTTTATTCCAAGGATTGGATTTCCTGATTTCATTTAATTCATCTAAAAATTGAGCCAAATTTTGATCATTTTTTTGAGAGCGAATTTTAACTTTTCCAACGCCCGAGTAGGATTCAAAATCAGGATTTTCCGAATCAGTAAAAAACTCCTCAAACGGTTTTTCCCCGGTGGTATCGCTCACAGTAAAAAGACAGGGCCATCGCCCGAAACTGATAATTTCATCAGCATTTTGGCGAGCATCATTTTCTGAGTCACATTCATGAACTTGATAACCATTGCTATCTAGATAAATTTTCGCAAGGTCAGAAAATGACTTTAAATCCATCGATTTAGTTAGTTTTGGGAAAAATATATCTCCATCATCACCCAGCATGCATGACAACAAGCATAGCTCACCAGCTTCTTTTGGCGTCACAAAATAACGTTTGACATCCCTAGGAGCTACTATAGGTTGTTTTTTTTGCAGCCGTTGATTAAAGCCATGTAATAGGGAACCGTCAGAAAAAACAACATTAGCGAATCTTGCTGTGGATATATTCATCACATTTGAGTAAGAAGCTAGAAAAAGCTCCATTATCCTCTTACTCGCACCCATCAAATTGACAGGATTTGCAGCTTTATCAGTGGAGACGCAGAAATATTTTTTTGCCCCCATGGAAACAGCCAAATCAATAGTTGCAATTGTGTTTAGAATATTTACTTGTATCATGCGCATTAAGGTATACGGGTCTTCTTCACTTCTTACATGTTTGAGCGCCGACAAATTAAGAATATACTCATAAGGCCCAAACTCATCTACCATTCGCATAAATTCCTGCGAACCACAGTCCAGAGCGAAAGTTTTAAAATCGCCATCTATATAACCTTGAGAACTTCGTAAATCACGAGTTAGTTCCACTAGATTATTCTCGCTAATATCAACGACATGGAGAGAACGCGGGTTTCTCATAAAAATCTCTTTACAAACAGCCTGACCAATCGTTCCAGCTCCACCAATCACAAGAAATTTACTCTCTGAAATCTCTCTCGTCAAAAATGCCTCATTAGCTAAAATATCATCATGAAAAATTGATCTATCTCTACCAACCATTTTTAAATTAATATCCATCATTCATGTGTCCCCACAAACTATTTAATATACATCTAAGAAACATTATTTATAAGGCCACGTAACTTCAATGCTCTAGTACACCAGTTATACTCAGACTCATAATCGGACCTTGCACTTGAAGCAATCCTATTACTCAATGCGAGATTTTGCTGCAACAAGTTTGCAGCCTCAATCCACTCGGATACATCATCTGGAGTGACGAGTAATGCGTTGAGTTTATCTACTAACACTTCTTTTAAGACTGGTAAATTAGACGAAATAATAGGCCGTCCAGCAGCCATGTATTCAAACATTTTCATAGGAGACATCCACTTCGAGGTGTCCGAACCAGATTTCCCAATAGAAACTACATTTTGATATGGCATTAACAAAATATCACAACGCTTCATGTTTTCATGAATTTCTTTATGCGATATAAAACCATAAAAGTGAATGTTTGAATGAACAGTTCTTGCGCGCTCTTCAAATTCTGTATTCTGACCAGTTGGTCCGAAAATGACAAATAGTGAATTTGGCAACTGTTTTGCCATTGCCTCAATTATATCTATACCGCGACCTGGATGAAGAGCACCGAAGTATCCAAGTATGTTTTTATAATTGACCGCATTAGGGAACGAGGCTTTATCTAAATTATTCAAAAGTAGATTTGGACGTGCTGCATCATGCAGTACGGAAACTGTATGTTTGTCAGATCCGTATTTTTCAACAAGTATCTCTTTGAGACTTTGCGATATTACAATTACTCGAATTCGTTTCGAACGTAAAAGAATTCTTTGCATAACAGCCCTAAAACCTGTCTCAACAGTATGTGTTTCATAAAGGAATCCTTTTTTAAGTAAGAGCAGTCCAAAAAAAGCGGCATATATATTTCTAGTGACTAAATTATAATCCTTATAAAGCAAAAAAAACTTAACAGAAAATAATGCTATAACTAAATTTTCGGCAAACCCAAAGAAGTTCGGGCACAATTCAAAATGAACATTTTTCAAGTTGACATCATATGTCTCTTTAAGCTTATCCTGAATTTTTTCAGATTTCCCCTCACCCTTCGCAGCCATTCCAATAACCAGCACTTGTTCATAAAGCTTAGCTAGCTCGTCTACCTGAAGAATTACATGAGTAGAATTTGCAGCCTGTGATGGAAAAATCGAAGGGGATATATAGATCAATTTAGACAATTTAGAGGGCTCCCTCAACTCAAACATAGTTTGTAAAATAAGAATCTATCGATGTCGAAAGAATAATGATTAATACGAAAGTTAAAACTGGGAAATCATTACTTTTTCGACGAAAGAATATCGAAATCCGGGGTAACCAAAACACTAGTGCCCGAAGCTTTTGGAAATAAGATTCCGATAACAAAGCGCACCATCACTCTCGGGTATGCTATCCAAGCACCGATACTATTCACGTGTTTAAAATCGACTCTCCTCAACAGCATCTTTAAAGAAATGCCATTGAAACCTTGAAGATGCTCATAGGGCGAAAGCACATGCATTGAATTCCAAGGTATCCCAAAAATTTGACTCATCCCATTTTCGATCCGTATCAGTCCAATGTGTTGCCACTAATCGATGCTTATACCTTAACAAGTTGCAGCCACTCATTTTGTTTTTTTGTGGGATTGGAAGAGATAGCAACTAACTTATAATCGCTATCTTCATCTAATCAAATGATACTTTAGCAAAACACGCTCCCCAAATAGTCTCGCTCCAAAAGGAGTAAGGTGCTCACCATCATAAGAAACAATATCACCATCGACATAATTAAAACAATTATAAACGTCATTGTTACATATCAATTTTTGTGTATCTACGAATACACCATCAGCTTTTATGACCTCTCGTTGTAATTTCTTATTTAAAACAGTTAGTCCTTTTAATTGTTTTAAGTCTTTTTGACTAGAAGAAATAGGTTTTATCCAGCTCTTTTGATCAGTATGTTTAAACCGATTAGCTGAAACTATTCCAAAATATTTTGAACCGAATACTGTCACGTTCTTATTAATTTCTTTTATGTTTAATACCGATTCAGCCATGAAACTAGGGGAATAATCATTCCAACTAGAGGCCACCCAAATCTCATCAGCGATCTTCATTAATCTTAAAAGTTTTTCATTATGAAAAGAGTTTTCTTTTGAGCATGCGGCGTCCATGTATTGTGGGTTTTTTGAGGACCCTACAAAAAAAACCCCACAAACACTTGGTATATAAAAAGTTGAAAATTCCATAGAGGAGTTTAAACCTACTTCATAAGCCGCATTTACTAAGTCTTTTGAAAAACTATCTCCTATAACCAAAATATCATTTTTTTCATTGGTGGTATCAAAATTATTTAGGGTTAGGCTTACGTGCCTCTTATCAACATAATCTGCTGGATTATAAAAAACTTGATATACTTTCTTATGAGTATCAGGTTGGAAAACCATATTGCCATTTGTATATATTAAAAAGGAGCCACACATAATAAAAAATATCATGCCAAAAAAAGATCCCTTAAATACAGTCCCTCGTGAAATTTTCTTTTTATTTCTGGTAGGATTTTCGATAAAGGCCCAGCTAAACCAGGCCATTGCTAATGATGAAGCAATACATAACATGACTAGTAAAATTTCTGAAGTCTCACCGACTAACCGATGGCGCGCAAATGCTAATATAGGCTGATGCCAAAGGTAGGCGCTGTAAGAAATTAATCCAATCCAAACTATTGGCTTGGTAATGAGCAACTTGTAAATAAGAGTGTTTGGAACGGCAGATAATATCAATAACCCAGTGCCAATAGTTGGAATTAGAGTATATAAACTTGGGAAAGGGGTACTTTTATCAAAGGCCACAACTGAATAACTAATCATTATAAAACCAAGCATACTTAATACTTGATTGAGAGAGGTTGATTTTGGGTGTTTGTTATATTGCAAATAGAACGCTAGAAATACCCCAATAAGCAATTCCCATCCTCTGGTTGGCAATAAATAGAACGCAGCGGATGGGCTATTATAAGCGCCCCACTGTGCGACACCTAAGCTTATTAGAAAGAATATCGTTAAAAACACTATTATCCACTTTATCCCCATGCGCCAGGTGAGCATGATGAATATGGGGAATAGAATGTAGTACTGCTCTTCGACTGCCAAGCTCCATGTATGAAGCATTGGTTTTAGTTCAGCGACGGTATCAAAATAGCCGCTTTCTGACCAAAATAGAATGTTAGATGAGAAAGTTGAGACAGCAACTAGACTTTGCCCAAAATCTTTGAGGTCATTAGGTGTCAGCCAAAACCAGGCAAACGGTAAACAAACAGCCATTACAAAGAACAACGCTGGTAATATTCGTCGAGCACGTCGTTCATAGAAATTGACTAAGCTGAATTTACCGTCAGCCATCTCAGTAATGATGATGGTTGTGATCAAATAACCACTAATCACAAAAAAAATATCTACTCCAATAAACCCGCCACTGAGCCACTCAAAACCAGCATGAAATAATATAACTGGCAATACTGCAAATGCTCTTAAGCCATCAATTTCCGCTCTGTATTTCATGTATAAATTTGAACCTTCAATTAAGATGATTGTCAGTGTTACTTATAAGGTGTAATAGTCACCAAACTTTACAAAAAGGGGAAATAGGATAGCAATAAAAATTTCAAATCGTGCTATTACTTGCCACGGCCCATGAAAGAGGATGGCAGCAATTCTATTTAGGTACGTAAAAGGGATTAAAAAGCAAATTTAAGTATTCACTGCCGTAATTCTCACTCGCAGACGGAATCTCGAGAGGCCTGCTGTCTGCCCTAGCGATCGAAGTAAATTGCACCATGAGTAGTTGCCTCCCTTGGGTACAGTTTCGGCTACCATAATGGAGACACTGACATGTATCTATTCCAGTAACACATCCTGATGACCCAATATTTTGCTTTAAGTTAGATCTATCCACTAGAGAATACACGCTGTCATCCTCTAGTCTTTCAACATTTTTGGTTTGACCATACTTAAGTTCGGTTGTCACTTTTTTTGAGTGCGACGCCGAAATAAAAGAGAATGGGCCGTTATCCTCACTAATATCTGAGAGGTTTAGGAATACCTTCAGCTGTCTACTATCAACATTGTCTAAGTGGAATTTTTGACTTCCGGTTAACCCAGATTTATTTAGCTCACTGGGTGGTGAATTCCAAACCTCTATGCCAGAAATAACAGGGAATTCTCCCAAATATTTTGCAGCAGTTCCTACCAGTATCGGCGATGTGCAAAATCTTAATAGTCCTTTGTAGTCAGGTAGCTTCTCATACTCCAAGTGATTTACTAAATACGTCTTTTTAACTCGTTCGACTGATGAAGTTAAAATATCTTTGCAGTCATTTACAGCATCCTCCACGAATGGAATGTTTGATGCATCAGCCTGAAAAAAACCGTCTGTTAAATCTAACTCATTTAATTGATAAATATTTTCTTGATGAATTCTCTTTCGGATACGCAGCCAAGGCGCATAGAGAAAAAAGTTTATCTTTTTCACCACAGCAATTCTTTTCTTCATCTTAAGGTTACTGGTCATTTGTCTGACTAATTTCCTTAAAATCGTATAAACAACCACCTTCCAAAATCTATAAAATTGCTTTGAGACATAAGTCATAATTTTAGTACCCAATAAGTTATACTAGCCAATACCTGGAAAGTTATTTGAGGAGAAATATTTGCTGTCTGGAAGATCAAGGAAGCTACAGACCCTATTAATTGTTGAGAGTCTAAAAAAAGTATCCCACAAATTGGACTCATCCCATCTGCGATCTATATCAGTCCAATGAGTACGAATATGTGTATGCTTAAACCGCGCTAGGTTCATACCTGAAACCAAAGAGGATACCCTCAAATGTTTAGGTTGCTGCATTACATGCCGAACATGCGGAATAAGGCTAGGTAGATTGTATCTCTTTAACGATTTTGACTCACAAAATCCTCCATCCCGATTCTGCTCACGGATTAAAGATGCAAGCGTTTTTCCCAGTGTATCAGTCTGACCGATATTTCCAGCATAACGACTAGTTAGCATAAATATAGCATCATAATCATAACAACCACCACCACCTGGATATGGCGCAAAGTGGCCTTCGTGATCTGCCAGTGAGAGGGTATTTAAAGCAGCATTTTCCCAAGGTGCGTCCTCATAACCTAAATATTCGAAAATCTCATACTGGTGGTAACCGTTTTGAAACTGAAGATGATTAATGTTGGAATGGTTCCCCCAAAAACCATTTCTATTTATCGATTCAGCATTAAATTTTAGCCACTTTTCAATTTCTTTTTTCTTATCCACACCCAAAAACTGATCTGCATATATAAGTAACACCGCTTTAAACATGGCGTGATTTCCACTACCAGGTAAACCAAGCCCAACTCCGGCCCGAAACATGCTAGAAATGGTATCAACATCTAGATATTTTTTAAGAATAACTAAATTAGATTTGGTTAAATCTCCATCTAAGATACTTAATGCACTTAAAGTGAAACAAAATAGTTGAAGGACAGGTTTATCTAGATCTAGGTCAATATTTTCCATTAATTTTTTAAAATAAAAATCACTAAAATCTTCATTAAGTCGATGAATCAATTCGTCTCTGCGAATGTCCAGCCAATGCTTATCTTGGCATAAAGCTTTTGTAAATATAGCAAAGCAACGTGCATAAGGACTAACTCCAGACCTTTCGAATAATTTAAAGCCAGAAGGAACCTCCATTGTATTTACAAATGAGTTGGCTCGTAAAATTGCATTATAAACACCGTCCATTGCTAGGCCTCTCCATAAGTTTTTCTGGACCTTTGAGCTCTTTGATAAGAAAGGTTAACAGTATAAATCAACATAAAAAATAACACCGGTAACGGCAGTGTAGAAAGAAGAATATTGGAGTAAAAAAAGAAGTCGAAAATAAAGATTAATAATAGAATAATTGTGATGGATGAGGCCTGATAATCTCTAGAGCCCTCTCTTTTAAATTTTTTTAATACTCGACGCAAACGAAGAAGGTGCAGTAACGGCGAGATGAAAAGATACAGTATAAGCCCTAGTGCAATAATACCTCCCTCAATGAACAATTCTAGAGCGCCACTTATCGCTCCGCGAAACCCTAATTTAGTAAATAGGTTGTCACTTTCATTAATGTATTCAGAAGGAGTAACGTAACCAAAACCATGACCAAATAACTGATGTAATGTGCTGCTAGAAGCCATCAAATCAAGTCCTTTAGCCCATACTATAATCCGACCGACTTGGACATTTGTATCTTTGATAGCTACGGATTCCATTGCCTGTAAAGCCCCACCATAATCCATGGTTAAATATTCGACCGCATAACTAAACAAATACATTAGACGATTATCGCTACTAATACTGTTGACTGCCTCAGCACCTGACAAACTTCCAATTTCATTAGATAAAAAACTCATCAAGCCAAGACAAGCACAGATAATGAGACTATTTCTCCAGGAACTCTTTAAAGATAAGTTCTTACCACGCAAAGCATAAAGGCTACTAACAATGATGACTGGGCCTAAATAAAAGATAGATCTTTTTTCATTTAGAGCTCCAAATCCGATCAGTAGCAAAATTAGACCTAAGGCCAACCATATTTTCTTTGGATAAAATAAAAAACACACAACTGGAATCATTAAGGCTGGAAATAAAAACCCTAACTGGCCAGCATTATGATGCATAGATCCGATTAAAAAGCCTTCGTCTATCTTTCCTAAAATTAAAAACTTTACTATCACAAAAATAAACTGAGTAACCACGAGAAAAATAATGACTCGCTTCAATGACGTATGGTTTTTTGGGTCACTAAGCGCAACACAAATTTGACTAGCAGCACATAAACAAAGTATTAAGAAAAAATACTTTTGTGACACTAATAGCGCGACAGTTAATGACTCAAATAACCAATAACTTGATATAAAACTGTAGAAAAAAAGAAGGAGTAACGCGAAAACATACCCTAGCATGCCTTTCGGAAAGTATATCTTAAATTTTTGCCTAATAAATATTGAAGTCATAACAATTAGAAATGCAAATTTCTGCACCATTGCACCAGCCGGTAAAAAGGCAAAAAAGACACCAAAAAAAGATACAAAAGTATACAACCAAACGTTACTTAGACGAGTCCCTCGACGATGCAAGTAAGGTGTTAGTTCACGCATTTTTTCGGTCGAAAAGAGCGGTTACATATAGGTCCCTATTTCGAAATATTGCAATGCAAAATATGCCGAATATGGCTAGTCCTGCTTGTAAATCGCTAGCCGTTAACCCAATGATATCGAAAGTCAAATCCAACCTCGGATAAGGCAATGAACCAGCTAATAACATTAACAATCCGTATCGTGAAAATTTTACTATTGGATAAATGAAAGAGCTAACAGAATACCCACTAAACTTCACCAGTGCGCTCAAATATAAAGCTAATCTAATAACTAATGCAACGCAATACCCCACTGCGATGCTCATTATTCCAACATCGACCGTGTGGAGTGCCACAGCAGTAATGAGTCCAACGATGGCAGTAACGATATCAATGTTCCCTGGTTTGTTAAAGTCCCCCGCCCCAAGTATCAACGCGCGAGCAAGATTAGTGAGTAACGTTAGCGTGTAACCGGCAATCAAAACTGCGAGCAACCGAGCCAAATCCGAGGCAAAATTCGGAGTATAACTATCTAACGGTAACCATATTTCGAAGACGTTATATCCAAAATACCAAATATTACAAGCGAAAAAATAGAAAGGTGTCATTGAAATACTTATCGTTGTAATCATTGTATTAATCACAGTCTCTTTATTCTTATCGTTTCTAATTTTTGCCGCTCTTGGTGACATCACTGTGACAAAAGATTGAAAGAATGGAGTGATACTGACTAAAATATAAAAAGCCAAGGAAACTAAAGCAATCGTAGCAAAATCTTTGATAGATCCCAGAAAAAATATGAACCCTGAATTTAGGATCAAAGCCCCTATGGTAACTTTAACCGATGCAAAACTCTGCTTGGTAAGTATTAATAAATCGTGTCTATCTGCCTTTTGAGAAAATGACGAAACAAATAGGTCTTTCTCTAAGAAAATGGCGTAACCAAAATGTATGAAAACTGCGAGAAACTGACACCCAAACACGGTTAGAAATGTAGTAGTAAGAGTAAGATTATTAGAATTAACGAGAAAATATAAAACAAATAGCTTCGTTATGTTTAATAAAGACTCTGAGATATGGACAACAACATATCTATGTCTGGAGAACAAATACGCGGTGAATATTCTTAATGGAAGACACATACCCGCATAAATGAAACATCCTAAAAACAAATAAAAACTACTTTCCATAGACGTAGGATAAAGCTGCAATTTAACGTCGATTAAATAAGCACTAGGTCCTGCGATCAAAAGTAAAAAGGTGCTCGCTATGATAAAAACAATCATTGTCGACTTTACGGCCGATAACTCAGTTTTTGAATTTTCAACTTTGGCGAAAATTCTTACTGAGGCATTTGTAACGCCCAAATCCAAAAGCAATAAAGCAGCCGCTAACTGAGCTGAAAACTGCCAAAGACCAAAAGTCTCCATCCCCAAAGTAACCATTAAGATTGGAACAGTTGCTAAAGGCACAACAACACTGGTTATCTTTGAAAACCAAATCGCGAGAATATTTAACCTATCGTTTGTCAATGACTTCGCCAAATTTCTGTCCATTTAAAAAAAAGTTAAACACCGCTAGGGCAGTATCTGCACTCAAAACACCGTCTCTCACAAACGGCCAAGAATTCACATCAGTTTCATAAACATAATCAATGCATGTGACGCCCGGTTTAACAGCAATATTTTCAATTCCCAAGTAAGCCATAACAGAAACTCGATGATTACCCTGCATAACGACGCACGCTCTTTTTGAGCGATCGGCTGAAACTAAAATTGTTCCATTAATATCAGAATGGGGGTAGGCATATGGATCGAACCCTTTTTCCTCGAATGAGCGACACAGTTCAATTATTGCATCGACTTCAGAAATAACTAAAGATTCATCGCTAGGGCCCAAAAACCTGGACGCTCTTATATTTTTTGACGAGATTGAAGATCCATCAGTAAACGTGCCCCATGGATAAACAAACATTGGGAGTTTTTCAGTACCTTTGATACCTGATACGTCAAAAAAAGTCTTTGGTAAAAAACTATTATGAAATTTAAAAACTGGGGTTTCACAGACACTATAACTAGTCTTATCGTGCACAAAATTTAAAGTATCAATAAGATGATGGCCATCATTAACGCCAAAACCAGTGCCAAACAAGTTACGGAAATCGTCTATCGGTAATGTTTGGGTTCGCCATCGATGAGAGCATCGTCGATATGCTGAGTTAAGTGTAAACCTTATCTTTTTTAGAAAAATTATAAGCCCCATAATCACTAACCCATGATCTCTTAAGTTATTGTCGAACCCAAAGTGCAATATAGACGCGATGGCCTACAAAAATCATGAATTTAATTTACCTGACACAATATTTACGACGGTTTTAACATAACGCTTAGTATGACTTAGCAAGGTTAGAATTCGACCACGATGCAATATTTGATCGGGCTGCTTAAAGATATCCCTATCGACTTTACTCGCAACGAGAATAGCTCGCCTTTGCCGCGGGTCATCAACACGATAAAAATACATAAATCCTTGACGTTTTAAGATTGATTCTAGGGCAGCGTAGCTAAGTAACCAGTACTCAGTGCCGTAATAATCGTCCTTATCTGTACCTTTTTGGGAAAAATAAGCATAAGGCTCATCATGCAATCCGTGCTTAAGTGACTTCCATTCAAATAATACCGTATCTGTTATCGATGATATTGCAGCTATAGCCTTAAAAGGATCAGGAACTCGATGTAAAAAACCCATGCAAATACACAAATCAAAATGTTCTTGTTTTTGAATTTCGGGGGAATAAATATCCATTACTTCAAAATCTAAATTTTTGGGCTCGAGGATAGATTGAACAAATCTTGCCTTTTTGATTCGCAATGTATCAATATCCGCTCCCTTAACATAGGAAGCCATTGCAGATATTTTGGTAGAGAAGAATCCTTCATTACACCCTATGTCAAGCACTCGTTTTCCTGAAACATCGAGCAGATTTAATATGGGCTTAATTCTTTCCCATTTAACTAGATTTTTACCATGTGAAACTTGTTGTTTAGGTGATGTTTCTATTCCGTGGGTTAATAGGATATTATGATTCCAAGGTTGCTCACTTCCCAATTCAGCAATCTTTCCCTCAATATCTGTTTTCGTTAATTGAATTTTCATTACATTTAATTCCTTAGCTCATGATTACTAGTTCTTGCAAACATAAATAAACTTTTATTATATTTTTTTAACTTACATTTTTTGAGACCTTGATTTTTTGACAAGACATTTTGTATTTTTTCAATTTTTTCATGGTCAAACCCTTGTAATTTTTTCCTAGTGAAAGTGTAATCATTGCTTCTTCTCAAAGAGTTATAGCTTTCTTTAAGTCGTAAAAGAAGAAATTGTTGCCAAAGGTTTTTTTGAGTAGCCTCGCCAATGTTGTTTATTCTAATTTCTTTCAATTTATTTATAATTAGTTGTGTTGTTGGCTGGTTATGCGAAAAATAATCTTCTAATACTTGATGTCTTCTATGTTCGTCATTTGGATATCGTTGATTATTTGTCAAATGCTCAACAACTTGTGAAATTTTACTAAATTTTATACTTACCTCTAGGGGGATTTTTGTGACTATATCTTTTGGATAATTTTCAGGCATAAACGAAATTGGTAGCTTGCCCAGAAACGAAGACTCAATTGCGGTTGTGCAATCAGGGTGGATAATCTGGTCTGCCGCCAATAACCACGGCACTACTGACCCACTATAAATAACCTTTATATTGTCAATGCCTTTAAATGCATTCGCATAGAGGTTGAGATCCTCTTCCGGATGAGGGCGCAAAATAATTTTTTTATCCACTTTGCTAGATAATTCTATTATCAATTCAACAAAAGTATTAACTTTTATTTTATCAAAACTAACAATATTCTTAATATTCTTAAATCTATTGCCATAATTCTCTATGACAAAATCGTCACCTTTTACATTATTCCCAAAACCCATGTTCGTGTTTATCAATATGAAATTACCATGCTTTTGAGTTATCTTTTCGACATCTTGGTTATATAAGTAATGGAATTCTGGCTTCAGCAGCTCAAACCGAGGATGACCCGTAATTATTGTTTTTTCAGCCCCTCCTGTATTCTGTTTAATCAACTCATACTGTTTGATGCCCCATAGAAAAACAGTATGGGCGTACTCGAAAAGTTGCGGTGCATATCTTTCTTTCAAAGTACTATTATCCGAAAAATCAACAGCACCCTCCTCATCTAAATTTACA
>MDSY01024472.1_pt1 | contig 15434 bp, 13 predicted proteins | sample 811131 | NCBI WGS metagenome assembly MDSY01 (sample SAMN05326643, study PRJNA326480) | marine metagenome | isolation source: seawater | place: Atlantic Ocean: South West | collected 2010 | reverse complement strand
CGTTCTGCTGCCGATCACGTTCAGCATGCAAACGCTTCCCGCCTTCGGGTTGATGATCGGAATCTATGTCGGGACGAAGCTCGGCGGCTCCTTCTCCGCCATATTGTTGCGCACGCCAGGAACACCCGCCGGGGCCTGTACTGCGCTTGATGGACATCCGATGGCGTTGCGCGGGGAGGCCGGGCTCGCGCTCGGCTACGCCACGATGGCGTCAACCCTTGGCGGCGTACTCGGTTGGCTCTTCGCAATCTGCACGATCCCGCTGATCGCCAGCGTTGCCCTGAACAGCGCGCCGGCCGATATCGCGCTCATTGGGATAGGCGGGCTCGTTCTCGTATCCGCTTTCGCCAGAGACTCTGTTGTCAAGGGTTTCAGCGGCGTCCTGGTCGGCCTCCTTGTTTCCTCGGTCGGCATGGATCTCCAGGATGGCGCCATGCGTTACAGCTTCGATACAGAAGCGCTGCGCGCCGGCGTTCCCTTTGCCGCGGTGCTCGTGGGTATCTTCGGTTTCGCGGTGGTATTCGCCGATATCGATATGACCGTGAAGAAATCCTCGATGCTGACCAGCAAGGTGTCGTTGAAGCTTCCAAAGCTCTCGACCTTCCTGTCACGTTGGAGGGCCTGGGCCATCGGCACGGGTTTCGGCATCGGCATCGGCGCTGTTCCCGGCGTCGGCGCGGACGGCGCGACCTGGCTTTCTTATGCGGCGGTCAAGAACCAGTCGAAAGATCCACCGCCCAGCGCGTTCGGTACAGGCGTTCCCGACGGGATCATCACGCCGGAATCGGCGAACAATGCCACGACCGGCGGCGCCCTGATCCCGATGATGACCCTGGGCATTCCCGGCGACGGCTCCACGGCGATCATGCTCGGGGCCCTCATCATGCACGGTCTGACCCCCGGCGTCGGTCTGATGCGGGACGCGCCGGATGTCGTCTACGGGCTTCTCGCCGCACTGCTGATCGCGACCATTTTCATGGCGGTCATCGCATTCATGGCGATGCGCGGCTTCGTCTATGTCCTGCAGCGCGACCGAAACCTTCTGTTTCCGTTCATTCTCGTGCTTGCGACCATAGGCGCCTTTTCGAGCACCAACACGCTGTTTCCGGCCTATGTCGCGGTGGTCTTCGGCGTGCTCGGTTATCTTCTTGAAAAACAGGGGTTTCTGGTCGTGACGATCGTGCTGGGCGCGATCCTTGGCCCGATCATCGAATACAACGTCAGACTGGCCCTCGCTCTGTCGGCGGGGAACTGGGAGACGTTTATCGGAACATGGCCGCGGATCTGCCTCGTCGCGGTCATTGCGTTGCTCCTGTTCAAGGAGATCATCGCAACTTTCAGAAATAAAGAGGTCGTCACAGCCCACGAACCCGCTTCGTGATCAGTCAAATTGATAGAGGGAGGAATTAATGATGAACAAACTAGCCAAGTGCATGCTCATGGGAGCCGTGTTTGCTGCGCAGCTCGCGGTTTCGAATGCGTCAGCTCAGGAATACCCGAACGACACGATACGCATGATCGTGCCCTACAGCGCAGGCGGCGGAACCGATACGATCGCCCGGTCCCTGGCGGCCCAGATGGAGAAGATCGCGGGTCACCCCGTCATTGTGGAAAATGTGCCGGGCGCGGGAGGAGCGGTCGGCTACAAGAAAATGGTGAACTCCCCGGCGGACGGCTACACCGTGCTGCTGGCGACCACCGGTGATCTCACGGCGCAGATCGCGACCCAGTCCAATGCCAACATCGATCTCGACAAGGCGAGTTGCGCAGGCGCCGTCTATGAAACACCTGTCTGGATGCTATCGCATGTCGACAACGGCTTTTCCGATCTCGGCGCATTCTTCGAGCGCGCAAAGGAGAAACCGGGCCAGTTGATCGTCGGTATTACCGCACGCAACGGGCTGACTGATTTCGCCGCGCGGATCGTCGAGCAGGCGGGTGACGTTGATTTTCGGATCGTTCCCTTCGGCAACGGCGCCGACCTTGCCAAGGCCATTCAGGCCAATCAGATCCAGGCCGGCATCATCGTGTCGCCGGTCCTGTTGAACGAGGTTCAGGCGGGAAAGCTGAATGTACTGGTCGCAGGTGCCAGTCTCGCGAGCATTTCCGATGAAGCCCTGCGCAACACCAAGACGTTCAAGGATTGGGGATCCAAATACGGCTCGTCGGTCTTCCGTGGCGTTATGTTGCCGGCCGATACGGCCGACGATGTCCGCGCCAAGCTTGAGAGCATCACGATGGAAGCCTCCAAGGCACAAGGGTTCCAGGATTTCGGCAAGACCTTCGGCTTCGCGCCCTCCTGGACAGACGGGGAAACCTTCTGCTCGGATCTGAAGCAGGAAGTCGAGACCTTCAAGGACGTTGCCGCCGAAACCAAGGGCTGAGCTGCACTTGGCGGATCGACCATGCTCATGGACGATCCGCCGGCCGGCGTCGTGACGCCGAAACCGGCAAGGCGATGGCAGTTTGGCGCGGGAGATATGGAAGATGACAGATCCGCTTATTTCGCAGTTTCGCAGCATTGTCGGACGCCGGCATGTGCTCACGGGTGCACGCAGAACAAGGCAATTTCGTCGTGGGTATCGCTTCGGCGAGGGGCAGGTTCGGGCGGTGGTCCGTCCGGGCAGCCTGTTGGAACAATGGCGGGTCTTGAAGGCGTGCATCGCAGCGGATGTGATCGTCATCATGCAGGCCGCCAACACAGGTCTTACAGGCGGTTCGACCCCATTCGGCGAGGGATATGACCGCGATATCGTCATCGTCAACGCAATGCGGATCGATCGACTTGATCTGCTTCACAATGGCGAACAGGTGCTCAGCCTTCCAGGCGTGACCCTGAACCAGATGGAACAGTCGCTTGCCGAGATCGGTCGCGAACCTCACTCGGTCATCGGTTCAAGCTGCATCGGCGCTTCCGTGACCGGCGGTGTGTGCAACAATTCCGGTGGATCGCTGATACAAAGAGGGCCTGCCTTCACCCAATATGCGCTCTACGCCCAGGTTGACCAATCGGGCTCGCTGCGGCTGGTCAATCACCTCGGTATTTCCCTCGGCGAGACGCCCGAAGAAATTCTCGGATCTCTCGACCGGGGAGAGTATGACGCGAGCACCCGGCTGACCGATGACAATCGATGGGCTTCGGACAGGGATTACTGCAACCATGTCCGTGATGTCGGCGCGGACACGCCGGCGCGTTTCAACGCCGACCCACGCCGGTTGTTCGAGGCATCGGGTTCGGCCGGCAAGCTCGCGGTTTTCGCACTGCGTCTCGATACCTTCCCGAAGGATGAAGGCGTTCGCGTGTTCTATGTCGGCACCAATAATCCAGACGATCTGACGACCTTGCGCCGCGACGTTCTCGGCAGCTTCGAAACGCTGCCGATCGCGGCGGAATACATACACCGGGACGGGTTTGACTTCACGCGCAAATACGCGAAGGACCTTTTTCTGTTTCTCAAGCGGTTCGGGACAAGTCGTCTGACCAGCATGATGCACGCAAAGAACTGGGTTGACGGCCTCACCGAGAAGCTCGGCCTGGGGCCAGCGATTTCAGACCATGTTCTGCAATTCATGTCGCGGCTTTCGGGCGACCATTTGCCCAGGCGGATGGGCGAATATCGCGACCGCTACGAACATCACCTGCTATTGAAGATGGGGGGCGCCGGAGTCGACGAGGCACGCGCCTATCTCACCGAATACTTTCGCGAAAAGGACGGAGACTTTTTCGAGTGCTCCGTGCAGGAAGGAGAAGACGCATTCCTGCACCGTTTCGCTTTTGGCAATGCCACCCCCCGCTACCTCGCAACCCATCGGGATCGCGTGGAGGGCATTCTTGCGCTTGACGTGGCGCTGCCGCGCAACGACCTGGATTGGCAGATCAACCTTCCCGAAGAGATTGATCGCCAGATACTGCACAAATGCATTTGCGCGCATTTCTTCTGCCATGTTTTCCATCTGGATTTCCTGGTGCGCAAGGGGTCCGATCCGGCCGCGCTGAAGGAACAGTTGCTCGCGCATATGGCCGAGCGCGGGATCGAATATCCGGCCGAGCACAATGTCGGCCATATGTATGCCGCAAAGCCCGCGCTCGTGGCGTTCTACCGTGAACTCGACCCGACCAACAGCTTTAACAGCGGTATCGGCAGAACCAGCAAAAAGAAGAACTGGGCCGCGTAACCGCGCCCGATCATCACTTGACGAAGCAAAGGATAATATCTTGGCGACCATCAGCTATTTGACACGCATCGAATTCGAGGCCGGCGCATTGCAGAGCCTGCAATCGGTGCTTGACGACCTGAATATAAAACGTCCGCTCCTGGTGACTGATGCGGGTCTCGTTCAAAGCGGGATCGTAGACAAGGTCCGCGCGGCCTTGGGGGCCGGCACGTCGGCCGCGGTGTTCGCGGAGACGCCGCCCAACCCGACGGAAGAGGCGGCCGAAAAGGCAGCGGCGCAATATCGCGCCCACGATTGCGACGGGCTGATTGCCGTGGGCGGTGGCTCACCAATCGATCTGGCCAAGGCCGTCGGGATACTGCTCACGCATGAGGGTTCGCTTGCCCGGTATTCCGCCATTGAAGGGGGTGTCACTCGTATCAAACCCTTCATGCCTCTCGTCGCCGTTCCGACGACGGCCGGCACAGGCAGCGAGGTCGGCCGCGCCGCTCTGATCACCTTGCGCGACGGTCGCAAGCTGGGCCTCATCTCGCCACATCTCATCCCGAGCGTTGCACTGTGCGATCCCGCGCTGACACTCGGGCTTCCGGCCGGGTTGACCGCCGCCACGGGTATGGATGCCGTCTCGCACTGCATCGAAACCTTCCTCAGCCCGCGCTTCAATCCGGTTGCGGATTCGATCGCGCTGGATGGCCTGAAGCGGGCGGTGACCAACATCCAGAAGGCGGTCACATCCGGAACCGACATTGCCGCCCGCACGGAGATGATGATGGCGGCGCTTCAGGGCGGGCTGACCTTCCAGAAAGGCCTCGGGGCAATTCACGCCCTGTCTCACCCGCTTGGAGCGATCAAGCATGCCAGTCTGCACCACGGAACGCTGAATGCCGTGCTGCTGCCGCATGTGCTGGACTGGAACGAGCCTGAATGCGCCGAAAAATACGCGCGTTTGCGGGATCTTCTGGGTCTTGCGGGCAATGCCTCGCTCTCCGGTCATTTTCGCAGCCTGAATGCACAGATCGGCATGCCCTCGACGCTTTCCGCGATCGGCGTGCGCGATACCGACCTGCAGCACATTGCCACCGGCGCGACCAAGGATCACTCAAGCGCGACCAATCCCCGTGCAACGTCCGAGGACGAGTATCTGGCGCTTCTGAAAGCCGCATTCTGATCCTTAAATCAGCCCCATGGGTCGAGGCTTCGGCCAAATGAGGGCAGGGGACTGACGCTGCTCCGCTGTCTTCTGCGCACCGTGACCTGCCGGGACGTCGGGCGGAAGAGTGGAGTTCGGGTTTTCGCTAACCCGACGCATCAGAACAAAGAAGCTGGAGCATCGGGCGATGCTGACCAATCCCCCGATGCTCCACTGATCCTCCGACTGCCGCTCTCGCAGGTCGGTCCACGCCAGAATGCAAACGAGTCCGAAATGAACTATCATCCGCACGGAAAGCACCTCATCGCCGGAGACTGGGTGGCCGGATCGGAAACCTTTTCCTCTCTGCCTGCCACCGGATCGCCGCACGACTTTCGGTCGGCTCACCGGCGCTTCCCGACCGCAAGCCGATGCCGCGCCCCGATCTGCGCATGATCCAGCGCCCCGTTGGCCCGATCGCGGTATTCGGGGCCTCGAATTTCCCGCTGGTCTTTTCGACGGCCAGCTGGCTTTGCCGGAGAGCCCGACTTCTGTCGCGATTCATCCGCCCTGAATGCCCATTCTCGCGCCGCCGCTCAAAATATGGGCCGCAAAATAATATGTCTTATTGACAGATATAATATATATTATTATCGATAGGGGCATGGTAGATGTCATTCCCCTCATCCTGGAGCGTTTCGCTGCCAGCGCCACCAAGCCGAAATATCAGCGCCTGCTGGATGTCATCATTCAGCTCATTTCGGCTGATGCGCTTCCCAATGGCACACGTTTTCCGCCCGACAACGTCATGGCCGCCGAGCTAGGCGTGAGCCTGGGCACCGTTCAGAAAGCGCTCGTTCGGCTTGAGGCGGAGGGTTTCGTCTCGCGCGCGCCGCGGCGCGGGACCGTCGTCTATGCCTCGCAGGTGGCCAGTGATGTGATTTACATTTTCCGCTTTCGCGATGCGAGGACGGGTGAATTGATCCGCCCGCAGGTGCGGATGCTGGGCATCACCGCGGATGACGGCCCGGGACCATGGCGCGATCCTCTCGGCGTCGAGCAGGCGGTACGGTTCGAGCGCCTGCTGCGTATCGACATGGAGCCGCCGGTCTATTCCGAAGTCTTCGCGCCGCGGGCCTTCGCCGAGGACCTGCTCGATATGCCTCCCGAGCAGTTGAACGGCAGTTCACTGCACAGGCAGATCGAGGAAAAGACCGGCGCGCCGATCCTGCGCAGCCGCCAGTTCGTCCACATGGCGCCGCTTACGCCGGCGGCCTGCCGCCACCTGATGCTCGCCGAGGAAACCGTCGGCCTTATCTGGGACATCGTGACCTTCAGTTCCGACGGCTCTCCGGTGACATTTCAACGCATCCAGCTTCCGGCCAACCACCGGCCGGTCGAATTCGACATAGAAACCAACCTCGGCGCAAACAGATCGGAAAGAATCTGAACGTGCTTTTCGACTTCCATAGGAGAACGACATGCCATCTCTTTATAAATCACTTGCCCTGCTGTGCGGACTGAGCCTGGTCGCAGCGCCGGCCTTCGCAGACGAATGGCAACCGGAGGGGCCGATCCGGCTGCTCATCGGATTCGGCGCCGGCGGGGGAACAGACACACAGGCGCGCGCGCTGGTGACCGAGCTCTCCGAGAAAGAAGGCTGGGACATCGTTCCGCAAAACGTGCCGGGCGCGGGCGGCGCGGTGATGGCCGCGCAGCTGAAGGACGAGCCGGCGGATGGTCTGACGCTGGGGCTTGCGCTCAACACGACCTTCACGTTCCCGACGCCGTCGAATGCCGGCTTTGGCCTTGAAGATTTCACGTTCCTGACGACAACGGCTGCTTCGCAGACCGGCGTTCTCGCGCGTACGGATTCTGGCTGGACCTCGCTTCAGGACATGGTTGACGCAGCCAAGGCTGGCACAAGGATCGTCTGGACGAATTACGATCCGCTGACACAGCTTGCATCGGACGTTATCGCAGATCATTACGGCATTGCCGTCAACAATGTCATGGGATCGGGCGGCCGGTCCGGCGTGGACTCGCTCGTCGCGCAGGATGCCAATGTCGCCTGGGGCGGCGGCGCCCAGCAGGCTTTGGTTGAAGCCGGCGTCTTGACGATCCTCGCATCGGCCGAGAACGCTCCGCTCGCACAGGCGCCAGACCAGCCCACCCTGGAAGATCTGGGTATGGACTATAATTTCGGCTTCAAGTTTGTGCTCGCTGCCCCGGCCGGCCTGCCCGAGGAGGCTCGCACGGCCATAACCGACGCGGTCGCCGAAATTCTCGACGATCCCCAGTCCGAAACCGCCCAGTTCATCCAGCGCCAGTACCCGCCGGCGCCGGTCGTGGTTTCGGGGACGGCTCTTGAAGACGAATTGAGCGCGGACCGCAAGTCCTTCGAAGCCTTGCAGGCGAAGTTCAAGGCCAACTGAGCAGGTTGCGCGCGCGATGAACCGTCCATGGGAATTCATTATCGGTGTTTTTGGCTTGGCGCTCGCCATAGTCGCGGTCACCGTGTGGTTTCCGTACGACATCGCAGGCAGCTTCATGCAGAAAACGCTCACCGGGCGCGTACAGCCCGGTGATGCCTTCTACCCAATCGTTCTCGCGGCGCTTCTCGGTCTGCTTGGGGCGATCCAGATGCTCGCCAGCCTTCGCAAGACAGGCGAAAGGACCTCGGGCGAACTCTCGCTTGAGAACCTTCGTTTTCTCATTGGGCTCTGCGCGTTCCTCGCCATCTCGGCCTTGCTTTGTTACGGGCTCGCGCCATGGCTTGCGGAGACCGTGAACGGCGGGCGCCCCTATCGCCTGCTGCGCGATACCGCGCCCTGGAAGTTTCTCGGCTTCGGTCTCGCAGCACCGGCCCTGATCTGGCCGATGGTGGTGCTGAGCGAGCGGCGTGTGAGCCTGAGGGGAGCGATCTTCGTCGCGGTGTTTGTCGCCATTCTGCTGGTTGTCTTCGGCATGGCGCTGCCCGACACATTCCTGCCGCCCAACGCCGAGTATTGACCTATGGAACTCGTCTTTGACTATGTGTTGCGCGGCATACACGCGGCGCTCTTCACCCCTGACGGCGCTTTTGCCTGGATGACCCTCGTCATGGTCGTGACGGGACTGGTCGGGGGCATCGTCGTTGGAGCAGTCCCGGGACTGAACGGGCCGTTCGCCATGGCGATCGCCTTGCCCGTCCTCATATCCTCTTTCGGAACGGACAATGATGCCCTTCTTCCGGTGTTGGCCTTCCTGATCGGCGTGATGAAAGGGTCGACACTCGGCGGCGCCGTGCCTGCCGTGCTTTTCAACACGCCGGGCACGCCCGATGCGTTGATAACCACGCGCGACGGTTACCCGATGGCGCAGCAAGGACGCGCCGGGGAGGCTCTGCAGACGGCCCATTACGCTTCCGTTCGCGGCGACACGTTTTCCGACATGGTCTTGTTCGTGGCCGCACCGACACTCGCCGTTCTTGTCGAGAAGGTGCTCAATCTGCCTGAAAAGGCGGCCATCATTATCCTCTCCCTGTCCTTCATGGCGGCGGTTTCCGGACGGCTTGTGGTCAAGGGGCTGATGGCCGGCGTTTTGGGCATGCTGCTGGCTCTCATCGGTTCTTCCGTGTCTGGTTACGGCCCCCGGCTGACGCTGGGGCTGACCGAACTGAAATCGGGTATTCCCGCCACGGCGGCGATCATGGGCATGCTGATCCTCTCGGAGGCTTTCGTTCAGCTCGAGAGCCTTTGGCGGCACGGCCCAGCCGGGTCGGTTGGCCGCCGCACCGTCTCAGGCGAGCACACCCGCATGACGCGCTCGGGCAAACGCCTCCTGCGCTGGGTGATCCTGCGCTCTGCGGCGATCGGAACGGTTATCGGCGCGCTGCCGGGCATCGGAACGACCCTGGCTGCGACCCTGGCCTATGAGGCCAGTCGAGCGCGCGCCGAGGACAAGGACAGTTTCGGCAAGGGCGACCCGCGGGGATTGGCCTCTTGTGAAGCCGCAAATTCCGCGGTGTCCGGCGCAAACCTCATTCCGGTGATGAGCCTGGGCATCCCGGGCAATCTCGCCGCAGTGTTCATCATCCTCGCGGTTGATTCCGTGGGCGATTTTACATTCGGTCCGCAGGTGTTTCGCTTCAGCGAAATCAAGGAGGTCGCTGGCTATGGCACGATTTTGAATGCCTCGCTGGTTATCGCATTCTCGATTTTCACCCTCATGTCGATCGCCAACCTCGTGAACTGGCTGATTGGCGGGCGGATCATGTTGTCTCTCGGGGTGCTGAGCAGAATCCCGGCGGCTCTGGTTGCCCCGGGTGTGGTGCTGATGACCTTGACGGCGGCCTATGCCCAGGAGGGGGGCGTCATCGCACTTGCAACGTCCTTCGTCTTCGGCGTTATCGGCTATGCGATGATGCGTCTGCAAGTCCCGATCCTGCCCTTCATCATCGGCTTCATCCTGTCGCCCAATCTGGAGCAGCTGCTGCGCGGAGGATTTTCCGCCTCCGGCGCCGATCCTCTGTTTCTTGTCAAATCGCCGCTTGCCTGCGCGTTCCTGGTGCTTGCCGTGGCGATCGTCGTCTTTTCCTTCCTGAGATCTTCCGGAGCCAGAACAAAATGAAAATCACCTTACTTGGAACCGGCACGCCTGCCCCGTCGATCACGCGCCAGAGTTCGGGCTATGCCGTCGAGACGGGAAATGACCTGTTGGTTTTCGATCACGGACCCGGCGCGCATCAGCGTTTGCTGGAGGCCGGCTACCGCGCCACCGATGTGACCCATTTCTTCTTCACGCATTACCATTACGACCATTTGATGGACTATCCGCGCCTGCTTCTGACGCGATGGGATCACGGTGCGCCGGATCTGCCGCAGCTGAAGGTCTTCGGACCCGCGCCACTGGCTGAAATCAATAACCGGGTGATGGGGCCGGATGGGCTCTTCGCGCTTGATATTGCGGCCCGCATCAACAGTCCGGCAAGCCAGGCCGTCTATCAGGCGCGCGGCGGTTCGGGGCCACGCCCCGGCCCGATGCCCGAGCTGCGCGAAGTCGCAGCGGGCGACCGGATCGAAGGTGATGGCTGGACGGTCACCGCTGGACCCGTGCGCCATGTCCAGCCCGATCTGAACTGCCTCGGCTATCGCATCGAAACCCCGGAAGGCGCGCTCGTCTATTCCGGGGACAATGGCGGCGTCTACGAGCCGTTCATCGCCTTCGCCAAGGGCGCCGACATCCTCATTCACATGAACCATTTCCTGTCGGGGACGGAGGCGACGCCGGAATATCGCCGGATGTCCGGGTCGCATCTCGACAATGCGGAGACGGCCCGCCGGGCCGGTGTGAAGACGCTGGTCCTCACCCACTTCCTGCCGATGCTCGACCAACCGGGCGTCAAGGAACGGATGGTTGCGGAGATGCACGAAATCTTCAAGGGAACCATCATCCTGGGAGAGGATCTGATGCAGATCCCCTTTGATATCGAGGGCCCGACGACAGCGGACTGATGGCTATTTCGCATGACCTGACGATCAGCAGGGAAGGGGCTCTAAAGCACTTCCAGGAGCCGGAATGAGCCGTTAGCGGATATGCTGGGACTGCTGTGAAACGGAAGATTCTCAGGCTGTCTCGGGTTTAGCTTGGTTTTTGCCTTTCGGCGGCAAATGATTCCAGTTTTGACAATATGTCGAGAAGGCTCCGCTTCTCGTTTTCGTCAAGAACGCCGTCGATACCTTGATGCCACTCATTCATGATCGGCAGGATTTGTCGATAGAGGGCTGTTCCCGCCTCGGTCGGGTAGATAAGCACTTGGCGGCCATCGTCGCTCGATGGGCAAGCCTTGATCAGCTTTGCCTCGGTCAGCTTGCGAATGTTCTTGCTGACGAGGCTCTTGTCCCACCCCGGAGCCGCAGACAGCGCAGTGATGGTCCTGCCAGGTGCGCGATCAAGCAGCATGAGGATACGCCATTGCATGAGGTTTATCTCGCTGGCGCGCTTGAGCTGAGCGGCACTCACGCTGTTCAGCAGATTGGACGCTCTCGTCAGGCGGAAAAGGATGCGCTGTTCGAAGCTTGAGGGAAAGTCATTCATCTGCCGGTCCTTCCAGTATGCCGTCTTCCTGATCCAGCGCAGCACAAACCGCAAGTCAACGGCTTAGGGGAAAAAAGATCGTCTTCATCAGAGGGCAGTGACGCTGCCAGTTTCGTAGGCATGACCATAAAATAGGCTTAAAAGTCAAATTATAGTGGACATGTCCAATAAATAGGGGTCATAGTGCGCGAAAGCCTGATGACAATGACCTTAAGGATGAATTTGTGACGGAGACTGTTTTTGCCCCCAGATCCAGGGAAACTTCAGGCGAACTCTTGTTCCGGTTTGCGGTCATAAGCGACACGCACTTGCGGCTTCCGGAAGACGGTCGCCTGACACCGTGGAAAAGCCAGGCGAAAGGCGTGGAGCGAGCGCAGCAGGCCCTGAGCCAGATCGCGACGATCGAGCCGGCCTTTCTAATTCACCTGGGCGATATGGTTCAGCCCGTCCCGCATATGCCGAGCTACACAAAGACCGCCGCGTTCGCGCGCGGCATCTTCGAGGCCCAGGACTTTCCGGTTCACTATGTGGCCGGCAATCATGACGTTGGCGACAAGATAACGCCGGTTTCTCCGGCTCACGCCACCGATGTGTTTTCGGTTGAGGCCTATGCGCAGGCTTTCGGGCCGAGCTGGTATGCCTTCGATCACGGTCCTTGCCACTTCGTCGTGCTCAACACGACACTGATTGGCTCCGGCCTGCCGGAGGAAGCCGCACAGATGGCGTGGCTTGAAGCCGACCTGTCCGCCAATGCAGGCAAGCGGATTTTCATCAGCATCCACTATCCGATCTTTGTCGGCAGTCCTGACGAACCCTCCTATTACGACAATGTTGAGGAGCCCGGTCGCAGCAGGCTGTTGGAGTTGATCCGCGCCCACGCGGTGGAGGGAGTGTTTGCCGGACATGTGCACAACCCCTTCCTGCACGGTACCGAGACCACCGACTTCTACTCGATGCTATCGACCTGCTTCGTGCGCCACGACTATGCGGAGATGTTTCGCGCAGAGCCCGGCGAAGAATTCGGCCGAAACGACGAACCGAAGCTGGGTTGGGCCGAGATCGAGGTCTACGCAAACGGCCATGTGGTCAATTATCGCCGGATGATGGAGCGAAGCGTCCTGGAACCAGCCCTGAGCGTGCGCGCGGGCCGCGTTGCCAGCATCGGCGTTCAATTGCGCTCAGCATGGGCGGACATGAATCCGATCTCCATCAATGGCCCCGTGGACGAATTCGTCCTCAGAAAGGTTCGCAACGACTACACACTGCTTGCGCTCTGGGAGACAGGTCTGCGCGATCTGCGCCTACCGCTTTCGGACCTTGCAGAAGACGCGACCTACGAGCGACTTCTTTGGCTGAAGGCAGCCGGCCACCGTTTCACTTGCTACACAACTGACAGAACGCCATTGTCTCCATCGCTCCGCGACCGGGTAGCGGCGCTGGATGCGCGCGTCGAATTGATCGTCGAATGGCGCCGGATCGAGGAATTGAAAGCCTCTATCGCGGCGTTCAGGTCTGCCGCGTCGGGGGAAGTGGCCCTTGCCTGCACGGTGAGTGCCTCGGACCATCGCAAGGATCGCTATACCGGCGGCTATGTGCCGATGTCCTTCGGCTTCGCGCCGGACGAAACCGCCATGCTTCTGGATTTTCACGAGTCCTTCGGCGCCGAGAACGATCTTTCCTATGGCTTCCGAAGCGACCACAAAGAGCGAGTTTTCGAGGGGGCTGCGGCCGTCGCTGCGTTCGCCGCGAAGACCGGCACGCGCGCCACGATCAACCTTGTGCAGATTGGCCCTGATCCGGCGGCGATGCCGGAAGACGAGACCGAGATCATCCAGCGCCTATGCGAAGGCCAGTTGGCTGGAGCCGCTTTTCCTGACGTGACGCTGCATTGCGACACGCTGATCGACCAGGATCGCGGCTATTTCCCGCGTAAGGGACTCTACGATCCGCGCCTCAATCCCGGGCCCCAGGCCGACGCCGTCCGGCGCCTGGCACTCTGGCTGAATGCGCGCGGCCGGCCGGATAAAATCAGGTCGGAAGTGGACGGGTTGAGCTTTGCGATTGAAGGTCGCGCCTGCCGTATGCGCCGGGCGGGCGGAACAATCATTGTTTCTGACTTGGAAGACGTAACCCTGCTTGTCGGCGAGGAGGATGCTCCCGCAAACGCGCTCTCGCGCGGCGCAAAACTGGAAAGGACCTAATCCGTGGACCTGTCGAAGCTCCCCTTTTCTGCTTATCGAACCGTTGGTGACACAATCTACCTGTCCGGTGAGCTGGGATTCACCGAGGACATGGAACTGGCAGACGGCATCGCCGCGCAAACCGATCATGCGCTTCTCAGGATCGAGCGAACGCTTGCTACGCTGGGCCTTGACCGTTCGGCGATTGTGTCCGCGACATGCTATCTCGCTGATCTTGACGAGATGGCTGAATTCAATGCGGCCTATGGCGCCTTCTTTTCTGCCCCGCTGCCCGTTCGCACCACCGTTCGCGCCGATCTGGCGCTGGGCGCCAAGGTGGAAATCAGCGTGATCGCGGCGCGCTGACATGGCAAACTCCGCCCTCATCCTTGGAGCCGGCATGGTCGGGGTCGGCACGGCACTGGCGCTTCAGTCCCGCGGCTGGTCCGTCGCGCTGGTGGATCGCGGAGGACCGGGTAGCGAAACCAGCTACGGCAACGCGGGGATCATCGAAGCCGAAGCGGCCGAGCCTTTCGCCATGCCGCGTGATCTTTCCTCGCTCCTGGCCATCGCTGCAGGCAGGCGCAATGATGTCATCTGGGATCTGCCGGGCCTGTTTCGTCAAGCGCCCGCGCTCTGGCGTTATTACAGCGCCTCGGCGCCGGCCCTTCACCGCGTCACCGGATCTCACTATGCGCCCCTGACCCGTCGCTCGACCGCTGACCATGCACCGTTGATTGAAGCTTCGGGGGCAGAGCAACTGATCCGGCGCACCGGCTTCTACGTCGTGGTGCGAAGTGACGCCGAGCTTGCCGCGCTCGCCTCACACGCGGAGCGGTTGCGTCAGGACTACGGGGTAGGCTCACAGATTTTGGACGGGAGCGCGCTGCGACGGCAGGAGCCGGTCTCGGAAAAAGCGAGCGGCGCCATCCTGTGGACGGACGCTTGGTCCTGTACTGACCCGGGTGCTCTGACCCGCGCCTACGCCGACCTCTTCGTGAAACGGGGCGGAACGCTGGTGAAGGCCGATGCCGTTTCCCTTCGTCGCGGGACAAGGGGCTGGACGCTCGGTGACCTGGAGGCGGAACATGTCGTCGTCTGTCTCGGCCCCTGGTCACCGGAATTTCTGCGCCGGTTTGCGGACGTTTCGCTACCGATGATTTTCAAGCGTGGCTATCACCGCGTTATGCATGCGGCGACCGCCCCCTCGCGACCGATGCTCGACTCGGTAAACGGCATCATGATGGCGCCAATGCAAGATGGCCTGCGCCTGCTCACCGGCGCCGACCTGGGCGGCCGGGCCGCAACCGATCCTCGACAGCTCGAACGTGGCGAGATCGTTGCAAGAGAACTGGTCGATATCGGGCAACGTAGCGCGGCGCCGGTCTGGGCCGGCCGCCGTCCCTGCATGGCGGATATGCTGCCTGTGGTCTCCGAAGTGCCTGGCCATTCCGGTCTTTGGCTCAATACCGGACATGGACATCAGGGCTTTACCCTCGGACCGACCACCGGTGCGCTGCTGGCCGATGCGATGGCGGGCGGAGAGCCCTTGCCGCAAGCCCTGAAACTGTCGCGACTTCGCGGTCATCGCTGGCGTACAGCGCCCTAAAACCAGACGCATCCGGCTAGATCCGGCCCGGAAGCGTGCGTGCAACGACGGATCGAACTTTCAGGAGCTCGACATGCCCTATGCAATGCTTTCCCGCCGCCGTTTTCTCGCAGCCGCTGCGGCGGGCGGAACTGCCGTTGGACTTGGTCTGCCTTTCAGGCAGGCGTCTGCGGCGGATTATCCCAAGATGACGCTCAAGTTTGGCCATCCCTACGCCGAAGCGCACCCATTGGCCCAGTCGGCGGTCAGATTTGCCGAGATG
>MDSY01050102.1_pt1 | contig 15436 bp, 16 predicted proteins | sample 811131 | NCBI WGS metagenome assembly MDSY01 (sample SAMN05326643, study PRJNA326480) | marine metagenome | isolation source: seawater | place: Atlantic Ocean: South West | collected 2010 | reverse complement strand
TACCAACATTACCGCCATTTGGGCCTATAATTGCGGTGTTGATACCGATTAATTCACCGCGTAAATTGATCAATGCTCCTCCCGAATTTCCAGAGTTAATAGCCGCATCTGTTTGAATAAAGTCTTCATAGTTTTCAGCGTTGAGGCCACTTCGTCCAAGCGCACTAACAATACCTGAGGTAACCGTTTGTCCCAAGCCAAAAGGACTACCTATGGCGACAGCAAAATCACCAACACGGAGATTGTCTGAATCAGCAATACTGACTTGTATCAATTCATCAGGAGCTATTTGCAATAAAGCAATATCGCTGCTTGCGTCGCTGCCAATCTTTTTTGCATCCAGTTGACGGCCGTCTTTTAAGGTCACTTGAATTTCATCAGCTTCTTTAATGACATGATTATTCGTGACTATATAGCCTTTTTTAGCATCTATAATAACGCCAGATCCAAGTCCTTGAAAAGGTCTTTCACGTGACTGATTTTGTTGTCTTGGATTACCAAAGAAAAATTTGAACGCTTCGGGTACACGTTGTTCTACTTGTTGGGTTCCTCTGACTGAAATTAACACCACAGCTGGTGTCACTTTTTCTAGCATAGGGGCTAAGCTAGGTAGCTTTTGGCCATCAATAGACAGTGGAAGGTTTGCTTGAGCGGGTAAAACCAATAAAAATAAACTACTCGTCAGTAAAATACTGTTTAAAAATAAAAATATTCTTTTCATATTTGATGTAACTCCTCATTTAACAACATAGAACAATAGAACAGACTTAATTAAAGACTTAGGCTAATTTAATAAGTTCCTATTCAGTACTTTGTGCATTTGTAACATTTTGTTTTTTATCATCAAATAGTCCACTAGGATTTCCAGAGTAATCTAATGGGGCTTGCGTTAATGGCTCTTTGGTTGTTTTTTCATCACGGTTATGGCGTAAATTAGCTGTTTGAGCTAATTGTTCTTGGGTTTCTTTTGCAAAAAACGGCATGGCTTCATGTTCTGTTGGTGTCGCTTGTTGCAATAACTTAGTACTTTGCTCCATTTGGAGCATGGCTTTTTGACAGCTTTGGTTCATTTGTGTTAACAACTGCGTTGACTGGTCTAAATGTTCTGCAACATCAAGCCTGTATTGGGCTAAATTATTTTCGCTTTGATTTGCTTGTTTTGCCAGCTTTTTATGTTCTTGGCTGGAGGCTGATAATTGTTTACTAATAATAAAACCTAACAATCCTCCTAATATGCTGCCGATGATGACGCCAATAGTTATATCCATGCTGTGCTACCTTTTAAAATTGTTAAAATACATTCGCGGAATCAATAATTAAATTAAATTCAATATACCACGATAATACATGCTTATATTGTAGATATGTTTGCTAAAATATATTTTTCAAGCACATTGGTTTAATTAATGTGATAAAAAATTAAAATGGTTAATAAATGATTAAACTCTCCCCGATAGAAAAATATAATCAAGATTTAATGCGTGATGATTTTCACTCAGACATTTCACAACAAAATGCGGTTAATCATTTACAGCGATTGTATAAAGAACTAGAAAACAAGCCGTTACCGGTAACGGGGTTTAAAAAAGTGTTTAATCGTTGGCAACGGGTGATCGCCAAAAAACCACAGCGCTCTGCTAAGGGACTTTATTTTTGGGGTGGGGTTGGACGAGGCAAAACTTACTTAGTCGATACTTTTTATGACTGTCTTCCATTTGAAAATAAGACAAGAGTGCATTTTCATCGCTTTATGCATCGTGTTCACCTTGAGCTCAAGGACTTAACAGGCCAGCCGGATCCGTTAAAAATAATTGCTGAACGTTTTGCCAAAGAAAGCTGTATCATTTGTTTTGATGAGTTTTTTGTATCTGATATTACCGATGCAATGATTTTGGGTACTTTGTTTGAACAACTTTTTGCCCACCAAGTGACCTTAGTGGCCACTTCAAATATTATTCCTGATGAGTTGTACCGTAATGGATTGCAACGAGCACGCTTTTTACCAGCAATAGCCTTGATTAATCAACATTGTGATGTAGTTAACGTCGATAGCGGAATAGACTATCGATTACGCACTTTGGAACAGGCTGAAATTTATCATTCACCATTAGATACAAAAGCTGACGATAATTTAGGCCGGTACTTTGCGCAACTATCAGTAGAGGAGGGCAGTGAAAATAAGACTATTATGATCAATAATCGACCAATCTTAACCGTCAGAGAATCAGAAGGTGTCGTGTTTTGTGAATTTACCACCTTATGTGAATCTGCTCGCAGCCAAAGTGATTATATGGAATTAAGTCGTTTATATCATACTGTGCTACTTGCCAATGTGGTACAAATGAATCAAGACAGTGATGATGCAGCAAGGCGTTTTATAGCATTAGTAGATGAATTTTATGAACGTCGTGTTAAGTTAATTATTTCAGCACAAGTGCCAATGATTGATTTGTACGATAAAGGAAATCTAACGTTTGAATTTAAGCGCTGTTTAAGTCGTCTTCAAGAAATGCAATCACACGACTATTTAGCCAGTGAGCACATACCATAGTGCCGATTCATTTAGAGCTATGATTTACAGAGAAAACATTTTAATCTCGTTCATTCGGTCCTTTTTAGGTAATTATTAGGAAAAAAATTTAGACACTGTACTGTTTACTATTATCTCAATCACAAAGGGTCGTTGATGAAGGTTAAATACTCGAAACTTATCTCTGTCAAACAATTAAAATTCTTGTTAGAGCAAGCTAACTGCGACAATCTTATTGTTTTAGATGCGAGTGTTTTAGACGTGAATGCGCTTCGAGCTAACCCGTTGTCATGGCCTAACTTTGTCATTTCAGATAGCAAACGGTTTGATTTAAAAAACAATTTTTCTGATAAAAATAGTAAGCTTCCATACACTTTGCCAACGACGGAGCAATTCCAACAGCACGCAAGGCTATTGGGTGTTAATAATGACAGCCAAGTTGTTGTGTATGATGACATTGGTCTTTATTCTGCGCCTAGAGCATGGTGGATGTTTAAAGCAATGGGATGTAAAAGTGTCGCAGTACTAGATGGTGGGCTACCTGAATGGTTAGCGCAAGGGGAGAACACAAATAATGGGGTTGGCAATAAATCAGTTGATATTGGTAATTTTGTGGCGATTCCAAGTGACCGATACTTTTGTGACAAACAAAGTGTAAAAAAAACGTTATTAACTAACGACCATATTATCATTGATGCTAGGTCAGCCGATAGGTTTACTGGTGAGGTCAAAGATCCAAGAGTTGGGGTACGAAATGGCCATATTCCAAGTTCGTTTAACTTACCATTTAATCAACTACAACATCAGGGGAAAATGCTTCCTGAAAATAATTTAAAGGTAAAGCTGAGTGAGTTGATTTCTGAAAAAAATAAGATTGTTTTTTCATGTGGCTCAGGAATTACTGCTTGTATTTTGGCCTTGGCGGCTGATATTTGTGGTTATCAGCATATAACCGTTTATGATGGATCTTGGTCTGACTGGGGGAGTGACCATAGTTTACCTATAAGCCCCTAACCTGTGTATTATTTAACTTTCTTTTCTGAGATTCAGTCTTTATAAGTGTTGTGAATTTGACTAATAATATAGTCAAATTGATTATATTATAGTCTGACATATTATGTCTATATTTTTCCTTGCCGCTTAATTATCACAATAAAGAATTTAATTTCAATGGTTTATCTTTTTTTTGTGTGGTTGGCACATCACTTGTAACAACCTAGGGCAAGTGGTTGATTTAGTTTTGTCACTTGACATCAATCGTAAACCTGTTCAATACAAGGATAACATAATGAACATTTTGAAAAAGACAGTCATCATTTTAGTTAGTATTTTGAGTATATCAACAATAGCAACTTCAGCCGCTAATGAAATTAATATACCCAAAATTCTGAGCCAAAGCCTGGCAAGCCAAGCACAACAAGTGGACGCCACATTAGCACTAGAATTGCAGCAGTCAATTAGTCTTCAATTAGAAAAACTTGATACGAAAGAACGTCATTTTTTACTCAATTCTTTGAAGGGAAAAATCGCGATAGTGGGTCAAGTGATGTCTCAAAAAATAAATGTATCAGAAGGATAGGAGTTTTATTATGGGTGTATTTTCACGTTTTACAGATATTATCAATGCCAATATAAATAATTTATTGGATAAAGCAGAGCAACCTGAAAAAATGATTAAATTGATCATTCATGAAATGCAAGAAAGCTTAGTTGAATTGCGCTCAACAGCAGCTGATTACATTGCTGAACAAAAAGTAGTAGCGCGGCAAATAATGCAACACAAACGTGCTATTGATGAGTGGCAAGAAAAAGCTCAATTGTCTTTAGCGAAAAATCGTGAAGATCTAGCAAAAGCAGCCTTGCAGCAAAAGCATAAGTCAGTTTGTCAATTAAATACACTTACTCAGGAACATACTGATATTGGACAGCAATTATCTATTTTACATGAAGATAATCAGTCTTTACAAGATAAGTTAAGCCAAGCTAAAAGCAAGCAGAAGGCTTATATTATTCGCCAACTATCGATAGAAGCTCGTTTAAAAGGTCGGCAAAAAGTTGAGCAATATAATACAAAAGCCACGGTTCACAAATTTGAGTGTTATCGACAAAAGATAGAGAAAGTTGAATCTCAAATTGAGGCCTACGATTTACTACAAAATACTGGGTTAACCAGCCAATTTGATGCTTTAAAAGCAGACAATGATATTGAACAAGAGCTTAATAAGCTAAAAATACAACAAAAACTGGCCAAAGCAAGTTAGCCAATCTTTTTATCTGTTCATCGAGTTAAAAGTTAATCACGATTAAATGAAGCTAAACTGGCCAGATACATTAGGTATTATCAGCGGTTTATTTAATTCGTGAGGTCTTATAACCGATGAGTTAGTGAATGCATCAATGTGCAACTGCAATGGATAATTTATTGCAGTTGCTAAATTTGCAGCATCAAAATAATTATTTATTTTCAAGGATTAAGGAAATTAAGTGTCATTTTTTAAATCATTATTACTGGCTGTTACCGCGACCATTTTTTTAACTTATTTCTTTGGGGTAAGTGTTCTCGAATGGTTCAATATAGATCTAAATTTCAGTGTAAATGAAGCGCAACATCAACAGCTTATTGAGCCGCTAAAAAAAATTAGTGTTTCAGCTATTATTGTTGTTTCACTGCTACTTGTTGCTTTATTCATTGTATTAAGCGTTTTTGGTACGTTAATGTTTATAACAGTAGTATCGGTAGGCGCTATCATGATGTTAATGGTTGGAGTATTTTGGCCAGTATTTCTTATTGCTATAGTGATTTGGTTAATAACAAAAGAAACAACAAGACAACAATTGACTTGACCTTAGCGCTCAATTACCACTGTTTTTATTAATACAAACTAACAGGTTTTAATTGTCCATTAAAAAACGATTAGTAGTTTTAAAGGCCAATATTCATGGCTTTAAAGGTCAATATTAATGACAATGATAACCACAATGGGCAATTGTATAGTTGTCTTTAAATAAAAAATTTTACTACAGACAAGGTTTATAACTTTTTTAATTTAAGCCATGAATTACGCTAATAGCCCATAGCTTAACTAATTGTTATTTAAAAAAAGAAGCCAAAATGTTTTTGCAGGTGTCAGTTTTAACAAGCCTAGTAAATTCTTGTGCTTCTGCATTCATAGTATTAATTACTTGAGAGTGACTTGCTTGTTTTATTAATCGACGACTGGTTAGCACAGCGTCTTGTGGCAACTGAGCAATGGCAAGAGCAGTATTTTTAGCTGTTGTTAACAAATCATTACTGTCGCAAAGTTGATTAGCAATACCTAAATCAATGGCTTGTTGCCCATTAAAGGTGTTACCTAAAACCAGTAATTCAAATGCTTTATTATGACCTAATCTTAATGATAACAATAAGCTTGATGCCGCTTCAGGGCATAAGCCAAGTTGTGTAAAAGGTAATTTAAATTTAGCTTTTTCGGTGGTGAAAACCATATCACAATGCAGTAGCAAGGTGGTACCAATGCCCACGGCAGGACCTGCAACAGCAGCAATTAATGGCTTTTGAAACTCAGCAAGAATTTTTATAAAGTCAAAAGCGGCTAGGCTTTCACTTTCGCTACTGGCAATAAAATCTTGTAAATCGTTGCCTGCACAGAAGCATTGATCATTACCTTGAATGACAACACAATGAATATTGTTGTTATCATTTGCTTGTAAAAATAATTCTGATAGCCGTTGATACATAATCGTATTCAACGCGTTTTTTTTATCAAATCGATTTAATGTGATGGTTAATACATTATTTTGTTGTTCGGTAAGAATTAAATTATCCATTTTCAACCAGCTTAGTTACAATGACATTACAACAATAAACCGGATAAAAAAGGATGTATAGCATCTTATGAATAAATTAATGGAATATTTAACATCACTACTGGTGATTGCCGTGTTTGGGTTTTGTGCTTTGTGCACTAATCAAACCTTTGCTGAACAGATTTCTGTAGAGCAAGGCTATGTTCGAGCGACGATCCCCGGTACCTCGATATCATCAGCTTATATGACGATTATTAACAATACAGATAAAAAGTTAAGTCTGCTGGGAGCCAGCAGTGAAGTAAGTCAACGTATTGAAATTCATCAACATACTATGTCAGATGGAATGATGAAAATGCGCCAAGTAAAATCAATTAACATCGAAGCTCGAGGTACACTGATTTTAGAGCCATTAGGTTATCACTTAATGATTTTTAATTTAGATAAACCATTAAATGCAGGGCATGAGTCTGCTTTTACTTTACATTTTTCTGAAGAAAAAGACATTGAAATTACCCTTCCGATACACAGTATTAAACGAAAAAAATCAATGCACCATCACTAGGAGTTATTTATGAATGTTAATTTTTCAAAAAAAACGATAGGTACCACGTTTATTGTGCTTTTCATCATATTTTATTCCATTGGTGTGTATTGGAGTTTTGAACCTGAGGAATTAGATATTAAGCAACTAGTGACTGAAGCAGCCAAACAGAATAATGTCACTCCTGTAATAGGTTTTACTACTACAACTACGTTAATTCTTGTGTCCGAGTCGCTATTGCAAAAGCCAGGGGGCTACCTTGCTAACGACGCCTTACCGCCAAGTGTATTTTTAGATAATATTCCCGCATGGGAATATGGTGTCTTGGAAATGGTGCGTGATATGGCATTAGTTATGCGCAGAGAATTTAGTCGCTCTCAGTCGCAGTCAATAGAAAATGAGTATTTAAAAGAAGCTCAACCTAAATTTAATTTTGATCACACCAGTTGGGCGATGCCAAATTCTGAAGGCGAGTATCAAAATGCGATTGATCAATTGTATCTTTACCGTGATTCATTAACTCGTTCAGGTAACCAATCAGCACAATTTTATGCAAGAGCAGATAACTTAAGAGCATGGTTATTAGAAGCGACCAAAAGATTAGGCAGTTATTCTCAACGCCTTAGTGCTAGTGTTGGTCGTGAGCAATTAAATGTCGAACTTGCCGGCGATAGTGCCGCTAAGCAGTCTAGTCAATCATCTAGTCTGTTAGCGTTAAAAACAAGTTGGTGGCAGTTAGACAACGAATTTTATGAATCAAGAGGCGCTTGTTGGGCGCTATTACATTTTTTACGCGCCATTGAAATTGACTTTAATGATGTCTTAGAGAAAAAAAATGCTAAGGTGAGCGTTCAACAAATTATTCGCGAACTGGAGGCAAGTCAGCAGTCAATTTGGAGTCCAATGATTTTAAATGGTGATGGTTTCGGTTTGTTAGCGAATCATTCTTTAGTCATGGCTAATTATATTTCTCGAGCCAATGCGGCATTAATTGATCTAAATGATCTGCTCAGTCAAGGATAGTAACTATGGGTAAAACAATATTGGCAGCCACATTAGCTTCTTTTTTAGTTGGCAATGTACAAGCAGATACCATAGGTGTCTATCTAGGCGGCTATTTGTGGAATAATCAGGCGACTGGATTAGTCGGCGAAAAAAGTGATTTGATTGATTTCAACTTAAGTGATCAACACCAAGGTAGTTATTTTATTGCTTTTGAACATCCGTTGCCTCTGCTGCCAAACATGATGTTAAGTCGTACAGAGTTAACAACAAAGGGGAGCACTAAGTTAACCAATGAATTTCTTTTTGCAGATCAAAACTTTAGTTCCGGCACCATCATAGATACCGCATTCGATGCTAGTTATCTTGATTATACTCTTTATTATGAACTATTTGATAATGGCTTGTTGTCATTTGATTTTGGTTTAACTGCGCGTGATTTTGATATTAATGTAAGTGCATCGAATGACGTGGCAACGTCTGAACTATCAGGGAGTGAGTTCATCCCTTTACTTTATGCCTCAGCAACCATAGGGTTGCCATTTACGGGGTGGAATGTCTTCGGGCAGGGACACTTTTTATCGCTTGGTGAGCATACAATACATGACTACCAGTTGGGTATTAGTTATGAGCTGTTAGATAACGTATTGATCGATCTTAATCTCACTTTGGGCTATAGATCAACAAGGCTGCAACTGGAGGATCTTGACAACTTATCTACGGATATTGAATTTGATGGACTTTACTTTGGCGGTATTGTTCACTTTTAATGGAACTATATAATATTTGGAGTTCGAGTTGATTAGCCTAAAAAAATGAAGCTGATTACACAGTAATCAGTTTTATTTGCTCAAATTTGACTATAAAATTTGAGCAAATAAACTTTAATCTAGGCTGATTAGAAATCAAGTCATGGTTTATTGTTAAGTGTTAAGTGTTGAGGTTATTAGTGTTTTAAATCTTGCATAAAGACCGCAAGCTGTTGTTCAAAGAAATTATAAGTCGTCAAACAATAATCACAGGTCATACTCACCTTTCCTTGTTCGCTTATAATGGACGATAACTCTGATGGGGCAATTTGGGATATAGCGGCCAAACACTTTTCTTGTGAACAACTGCACAGGCAATTAACTTTTTGTGGTTCAAAAAGCCTAACATTCTCCTGATGATATAAACGATAGAGTAGATTTTTCGCATCAAGTGTCATTATTTCTTGTGTTTTAATCGTCTCGGTCAACTGGCATAAGTGCTCAAAGTCAGTTAACTGTTGTTCTTTGTTGCCACTATCAGGGAGTAATTGAATTAAACAACCGGCTGCTTGTTGTGATTTCTCGTCGTAAAATAACCAGAATCTTGTTGGAATTTGCTCTGACACATCAAAGTAGTGAGCTAAACAACCCGCTAAAGTATCTTGCTCTAAAGCAACAATTCCTTGATAAGGTTCGCCATTGGCTGGTCTGATGGTGATCACCATATTACCTTTGCCAATTAAATTACGTAGCCCAAAAGCTTCGCTTGCTTGATTTACACGAGCAATGCCACGCATATTTTGTTGATGGTCACCATTAACCGCTAAATAACCAATGGGACCGTTGCCCTGAAGTTGGACTACTATTTCACCCTTAATTTTTAGCGTGGCGGTAAGTAAACAGGTCGCAGCAACTAATTCGCCTAATAATTGCTTTACCCCTTCAGGATAGTGATGTGGGCTAATTATTTCTTGGTAGCTTGTTTCGAGCTGGACCAGTTCACCTCGCACATGTAAATCGTCAAATAGGTAGCGATTTAAAATATCTTTTTGCACAGTCACTGGTTAGTTCCTTTCTTTAAATTGTCGAATTTTTCGACGTTGTCTTTTATCGGGTTTACAATCACTTGCAGGGTTTAATAAGCCGCCTTGTTTGCGTGCAATAGCATTTTTTTCTCGGGTTTCTACACTGGCAAGCTTTTCAGTATATAAAGTTTGAGCAAATGTTGCATCTTTTCGCTTCTCAGCCAATGCATCAATAATAATTTCTTTCTCTTCATGACCTTGTCGTACTTTGATGGTGTCACCAATACTAACTGCCTTGCCTGATTTGGTGCGTTGACCATTATAAAAAACTTTGCCACCATCGATCATCTGTTTTGCAATGGCACGAGTTTTATAAAATCGTGCGGCCCATAGCCATTTATCAAGTCTTGTAAAGGTCTGGTTTTGGTCATCTTTCATTATCAAGCTCGTTTATTGATATGATCACAGGCGGAAAATAGCACAGGCAAAGATAAATCGCTATGAACGGTTGTTAGCTTGTGTGTTTTGAATACATTCTCATCATAATATAAAGAAAATTGTAACTATTTGAGCAAAAGTGAACTCTCATCTTGTTGGTTTAGTCTAGCTCAAGTATCATCTAGTTAAAATTGACGAAAAATAGTGTTATCTTTCGGTCTATTGTGTGTTTATAAATATAACTAAAAGGCGAATATGCAGCTGCCAGCTACTCTAAATGACATCCATGAATTGCTACTTCGACTACCTCAGCAAAAAATAGCTAAAATGATCAGTGCATTGCTAATGGGTTATATTGCTTACGTTTTGGCGCAATTAACTTGGTTGTTGATTGTACCCGAATCAAACAAAAATAATCTGCTGCCTTCGATGGTCAATAATGCTTCGGTGCTCGAAAAACTGTCTTTCGTTGATACCAAGCGATTGGAAGCACTTAACTTATTTGGTTTATATCAGGAACAAATCAATATTGAGTCGGTTCAAGTGCAAGACGCACCTGAAACTAACCTCAATTTAATTTTAACGGGCACCGTTGCCAGTAATGAAAAAAGTACTGCTGCTGCTGTTATTGAAAATAATGGTAAACAAGAAACCTATGGTATCGGTGACAAAATAGTAAGTACTCGGGCAACGTTAGATAGTGTATTTACTGATAGAGTACTAATTAAACAGTCAGGACGTTTGGAAACATTAATGCTCGATGGCTTCAAATACAACAAAGTTAGCTCAAGTGCAAAGCTAATAGGCTCAAAGCCTTCTAACAATAAAACAAAAGCCAGTAATCGAGGCTCTAATAATGTGACAAAGCCTAACGTTTTAGACCAACGTAGTAATAAGGCATTAAGTAAAACCGCTTCATTGGTTAAAAAAGAAATTAATGAGGATCCTCGTAGAATTACTGAATATCTGCGTATAGCACCAAAAAGACAAGGTGGTAAGGTGGTTGGCTATCGATTGATGCCAGGTAAGAACCCCGAATTTTTTAAAGCGTCAGGTTTAAAATCTGGCGATGTTGCTGTAGTCATGAATGGCTTAGATTTGAGTCTGCCCATTGAGGCTGCTCAGGCACTTAAAGCCCTAAAAGAACAACAAGAATTGTCTTTGTTAATTGATCGTAATGGTGAAATAACTGAGATTTTATTTGGTATTAACAAATGAGTAATAAGGATAAAATAATGCGTAAGCCGGTTTATGTAGCTTGGTTAAAACGAGTTATGGTTAGCCTATCAACACTGATAGTTTTAAATAGTGCTATATTAATAGCGAACTCTGCTAATGCCACCGAATATTCACCCAATTTTAAAGGTACTGATTTAGTTGAATTTATTAACATTGTGGGTAAAAATCTCAAAAAGACTATGATTGTCGACCCCAATGTTCGCGGTAAAGTCAACGTCAGAAGTTATGACTTATTGACAGAGCAGCAGTATTATCAATTCTTTCTTAATGTGCTTGAGGTTTACAGTTTTTCAGCGATTGAAATGGATAATAATATTATCAAAATTGTTCGCAACAAAAAAGCCAAGTCGGCAGCAACACCCTTGGTAGATGATGATGACCCCGGCATGGGCGATGAAATGGTTACCCGAGTGGTTGAAGTTAAAAATGTAACCGTTCGTGAATTATCACCATTACTTCGGCAAATGTCCGATCAAGCTGGTGGTGGTACTGTTGTTCATTATGATCCAGCCAATGTGTTTATTATGACAGGTACTGCCGCGGTGGTTAATCGGTTGGCAAGCATTATTAAACGTGTTGACAGAGCAGGCGATCAAGATGTGCAAATTATTAAGCTTAAATATGCATCAGCGGCTGAGATGGTTCGTATTATTGAAACCTTAAATAAAAACAATCAAGGAAAAGCGGGAACACCCACTTTTTTAATTCCTAAAATAGTCGCCGAAGAAAGAACTAACAGCGTGATTGTCAGTGGTGAAAAACAAGCCAGAGAACGGATCACTCGCCTGATATCACGTCTAGATAGTGAACTGGAAACGAACGGTAATACTCGTGTGAAATTCCTTAAATATGCCAAAGCAGAAGACTTAGTTAAAGTACTAAAAGGCGTCAGTGAATCAATAGAAGCCGAAGGCAGTGCCAGTAAAACAACTCGCAGCAAAGCCAACAAACGCAATGTCAGTATAGAAGCCCACGAAGACACCAATACCTTAGTGATCACTGCTCAACCCGATATGTTACGTTCTCTTGAATCGGTTATTCGTCAGTTAGATGTGCGCCGTGCACAGGTGTTAGTTGAAGCCATTATTGTTGAAGTATTTGAAAGTGACGGGGTTAATTTAGGGGTGCAATGGTATAGTGAGCAAGGCGGTTTTACTCAATTTACTAACGGCCCAACCACCATAGGAGCTGTTGCTGCTGGTGCTGAAGCGGCAAGAACTAAGCCTGGCCAGCCGGGTACCTTTATCACCAATCCTTCCACGGGTGAGGTTATCGGAAAAAATCCTGATGGCAATGATATTCAAGGGGATTATTCGTTAATTGCCAAGGCGCTTGGCAATGTCAGTGGCATGATGTTTGGTATTCTAGATAATGACTGGGGAGCTATTATTCAAGCGGTCAGTGCCGATACTAATTCTAATATTTTAGCGACACCAAGTATTACTACCCTAGATAACCAAGAGGCTTACTTTTTAGTTGGCCAGGAAGTGCCTATCCTGACTGGTTCAACATCTAGTAGCAGCAACAGTAATCCTTTTCAAACGGTTGAACGACAAGAAGTAGGGATAAAATTAAAAGTCACCCCGCAAGTGAATGAAGGCTCAGCGGTGCAATTAACCATAGAACAAGAAGTGTCTTCTGTGAGTGGTGCAACGGGTGTTGATATTTCCATCAACAAACGGGAAATCAAAACCACAGTGTTAGCCGATAATGGCGCTACTATTATTCTTGGCGGGCTAATTGATGAAGACGTGCAAGAAAGTGTGCAAAAAGTCCCTCTACTTGGTGACCTGCCAATTATTGGCCACCTGTTTAAATCAACCAGTAATACTAAGCGTAAACGTAATCTGATGGTGTTTTTACGACCAACTATTATTCGCGATGGTGCGCTGATGAATGAAATCAGTGCCGTAAAGTATAACTATATTCGTGCTGATGAGCTTCGTAAACAAGAAGAAGGTTTAGAGCTAATGAATGATGCTAAATTACCGCTTTTACCTAAGTGGAATGATGCACTTATTTTACCACCTTCATTTAATGAATACATTGATGATGACAGTAAAACAAAAAAAAATGATAAAGCGTCGACAATAAAAGAGTAATAGTCATGAGTGATCAACAACAAGTTATTCCACTTAGCAGTGACAGCTTACCTGACGATATTAGCGGTGTTCAAGAGACTGATTTGAGGTTACCCTTTGGTTTTGCAAAGCGTCATAAAGTATTAGTCGACAAAAAAAATGAACAGTTATTCTTGCATTGTTTAGCTGACGTTGACAGTCATATCATGCTGGAGGTTAGGCGTGTTACTAAGCGCTCGTTTTTGGTTATTACCGAAACAGCAGAATCATTTGAGCAAAAATTAACCCATACCTACCAGCGTGATTCTTCTGAAGCGCAACAAATGATGGAAGATATTGGCAACGAAGTGAACCTTTACTCTCTTGCTGACGAAATGACCGAAACTGAGGACTTGCTTGAGAATGAGGATGATGCACCCATCATTAAAATGATCAACGCTATGCTTAGTGAAGCGATTAAAGAAAATGCCTCTGATATTCATATTGAAACCTTCGAAGAAAGTCTCCAAATACGTTTTCGAGTTGATGGTGTTTTACGGGAAATATTAAAGCCAAACCGCAAGCTTGCTTCTTTACTGGTTTCTCGTATTAAAGTCATGGCAAAGTTAGATATTGCTGAAAAACGTATTCCACAAGATGGCCGTATTTCTCTTAAAATAGGCGGGCGAGCTGTTGATGTTCGTGTGTCAACCATGCCTACGGGCCATGGTGAGCGAGTAGTACTTCGTTTATTGGATAAAAATTCAGCAAGATTAGATTTACAAGAACTTGGTATGACTGTATTGAACCGTGAAAAGTTTTCAACCCTAATCGAGAAACCTCATGGCATTATATTGGTCACAGGTCCCACCGGCTCTGGTAAAAGCACAACCTTATACGCGGGCTTGGGGCAAATAGATAACAAACAACGAAATGTGTTGACTGTTGAGGATCCAATTGAATTTGCTATTGAAGGTATAGGTCAAACGCAAGTTAATAATAAGGTTGATATGACCTTTGCGCGTGGTTTACGGGCGATTCTTCGACAAGATCCCGATGTAGTTATGGTCGGCGAGATCCGTGATTTAGAAACGGCACAAATAGCGGTGCAAGCAAGTTTAACTGGGCATATGGTATTATCAACATTGCACACTAATACCGCCGCTGGTGCTATCACTCGTATGGAAGATATGGGCGTTGAATCGTTTTTACTTTCATCTAGTTTATTAGGTGTTCTTGCGCAACGTTTAGTTCGCACTCTATGCGTCAAGTGCCGAGCTAGTCACCTTGCCGATGCAGAAGAGTTAAATATTTTAGGTCTAGCAGAAACCAGTGAAACGAAGATTTTCCGAGCGGTTGGCTGTTCAGAATGTAATTTTAAGGGGTACAAAGGCCGAACCGGTATCCATGAACTGTTACTCGTTGATGATACCATTCGCGAGCTCATTCATGAGGGTAAAGGAGAGCAAGCTATTGAGAAATATATTCGTCAATTTACCCCGAGTATTCGTCGTGATGGCTTTGATAAAGTACTTGCTGGATTAACAACTTTAGAAGAGGTTTTACGTGTTACACGTGAAGATTAGTTGACCTATGCCTGCATATGATTATCAAGCGGTTGATAGCCGTGGTAAAAATAAAAAAGGGGTTATTGAAGGTGATACACCCCGACAAGTTCGTGCTTTGTTGCGTGATCAAGGATTAATGCCAACTGAAGTAACACCCAGTTTACAACGAACTAAAAAGAAGCAAGGAAAGTCAGGGTTTAGTAACAACAAAAAGGTTACCGCTACCGAATTAGCCCTTATTACCAGACAATTAGCTACCCTAGTTGAGTCAGGCTTACCTCTAGAAGAAGCACTTTTAGCGGTTGCTGAACAATGTGAAAAAAACACCCTGAAAAGCATGATCATGGCGGTGCGCACTAAAGTAACTGAAGGCTATGGTTTGGCTGAAAGTATGGCTGAGTACCCGCAAATATTTAATCACCTTTTTAGAGCAATGGTGGCTGCAGGTGAAAAATCTGGTCATTTAGACAAGGT
>MDSY01134664.1_pt1 | contig 15437 bp, 8 predicted proteins | sample 811131 | NCBI WGS metagenome assembly MDSY01 (sample SAMN05326643, study PRJNA326480) | marine metagenome | isolation source: seawater | place: Atlantic Ocean: South West | collected 2010 | reverse complement strand
TCAGTCTGAAAAGAAATGGCGATTGTTGGCGCTGGAGACGGTGGCCTTTTTCGGGAAGCGGTATCCAGCGTTGGGCGGCGCTTGTCTGTCCGACTCCGACGCCGTCGACGCGTTTGACACTTTCACGGAACTCGGCGCGTGTGAAGCTAAAGACGTGCACCGAGCACTTGGTTTGGACGGCGTATCTTTGGCGGACACAACTGAGACTGACACAGTTGATAAAGTGGAACCGAAAAACCAAGACGTCGAGTCGAAACTTTTGAGAGACGGGTTAGCGTTACTCAAAGCCGCTATCACGAACGCAGACGACGACGCGGAAGGAAACAACGTGCTGCTTCAGCTGGTGCGGTGTGTCAAGTCGGGAACGAGCTTCAGTGTTGGCGATAGAGGTATTGGCGGTGCTTCCAGCACTACATCCGATCCATCCATCGACTCTTTACCGGAACAAGACTCACTTGCGGAGTACGAATCTGTGTGTGCATTTTTGAAGAGTGCATCTGAAAATGTTTCGGTAAGCGTTCCGAAATCAAGTGCACTGGAAGCCACTGCGTTTCGTCTCGCGGATCGTATAGTAAACCCTGAGGGCACATCATCACTCGATACTGTACACACTTCATTCCAAGCCGTGTGTCAGTGTCTGCACCGGAGTTGGCCGTTTATTGTTCCGCGCGTTGTCAGTTGTTGCGCGGCGATGGCGACGAAACGAAATTTATTTTTAACCCTTGACGACGCCGTTACTTCCTTCGCGAAACACGCGCTTTCCGGAATCGCGGCGCCTCTTAGCAGTAGTGGCACGGAAGCCAGCACCACATGCGTCACGTTGCTTCTCTTCGCGAAGCACGAACACGCCGCGACGTGGTTGGCGTTGACACGCAGCGCGGCGGTGAGCAATGCGAAGAGTGATTGGACGCAAACATTTTCGGAAGGGTGGTTAGTCGCGGCGCGATTAGTGCAATCTTCACCGAATCAATCCTCGTCAGGGAAGGTTTTCGAAACCATGGTCCACGCGTTGAAGCACGTCACACGACGAGATGGGTTAGGTATTAGGGACAAGACTGAGTGTTCTCCGGAAACGGCGGCGAAGTGTCTGCTAAACGCGGCGCGGGGCATTCTCGAGACAGACTCTGTGAAAAGTAAAAATAAATCCATCGATTCCGCGCCGGTTTCGATCGTAACTCTGGAGCGCTTAGCGGAACACTCGTCTTTGGAGCTTGGGGAGCTGACACGGGCGATGGAGTGTATTGGGTTGAAGAAATAGCGCTGAGACTTTGGTGTGAGTTATTAGTGAGTTGTACATGAGTACATAGAGCGACTCAAAATATTTGCGCAATAGCATCTTCCCGAAACTTCATTCCCGAAAACCGAAATCGACATCCCGAACCGATCATCCCCGCTCGTCCCCAGTCCCGGTTGTGGGGACTGGCTTTGGGGGTCCCTGGGGATGAGCGGCCGCGGGCGAAGCAGTTTCTATATCGCGATGCTGGGCGCCGGGGTCGGGTTCAACGTGATCGGGACGTACGTGCTGCTGACGTCCGAGGGAAGGGTACCGACAAAATCGACGACGGGCGCGACGGAAAACGAAAAGGTCGCATCGTCGACTGCGTCACTCGCCCCCGAGTCACTTCCCGGTTCCTCGAAACCCAAGAGGTGGAGTTTGTGGTGAGACCATATGGGCGGATGCGATGGCACGATTGAAGACAATGCGAGGCACGAACATCGAATCAAGTACTTACAGCCCGATCCACCATCTGCACAAAAATAAAACATACTGTACTCACAAAAATAGAAATTAACTGAACCACTCGCTGATGGACATCCCCGTGTCCTCTTCCTCCTCCTCTGCGCTGGCACTTGCAGCCGTGACCCCTACCGCATCGCCTTCCGTGCCCACGAACTTGAACGGCCTTTTCAAAGGCACGGCGTTATTCTTTTGCGTTCGCGGAGCGGCTGGCCATTTGTCGCCCGAGGACTTTCCAGAAGAACTTACCGAATACTTCCCCGCCAGCGTATTCGTCTTGCTCGCCATGTCCATCGCCCGGTTGCGTTTGGCCATCTCCATCATCTCCAGGACGCGTAGACGGTCCTCTTCTGTGACGCGTTCCTTAGCCGCGATTAGTTCGGACATGTCTAGTTCTCGCTGTAACCTTGCGGCTTCGTTCGCGCGCTCCTTCGCGGTAGATTCCTCCAACGAAAAGCCCTCAACCGCAGCGGCTTCCGCTTCCGCAACCTTCGCCGCGAGCGTCCAAGCGTGTTCCACTCGGCCGATATCCCTTTTGTTCAAGTCAGCGTGCGCACGCGCTTTCTGTGCTTCAGCCGCAGCGGCTTCAGCAGCGGCGATACTATCCAAAGCCGCTTCACTCGCCACGACTAGTTGCCCGTACGTGCCGGCTTCGCGTTTGGCGTTTTGGTATATTTCTGCACTTCTTTCAGCGACGCGTTCCGCCATTTGTTTATGAATCGACGCGGTGTCTTGTTTGTCACTCATTACCTCTAAATTACGTTGGTAATCGCCCAGTACCGCCACGGCACGTTCCACTGCGCTTTTGTTCACAGAAACCTGAGCGCGCGCGGCGTACAGGCGCTCCAACGCGCTCGTGAAGTTTGATTGCGTTTCCGTGGCTTTCGTTCTGATTGAAGAAGCGTCCGACATCGCGTTTCGGAATTGTTCCCGTAAAGAGTCTCGAGTTTGAGTAATCTCTTTCAAGTACCCCTCCGCTTCAGTATACTGTTCAAGCACAAACGCATGTTCACTCTGAACAACCTCAGCTTGATCGATAGCTTCTTCCGCTTTTTGTAACGCCCTCATTTGGTTCGCCGCGGCGACATCCAACTGGTTTCGGGATGAATCGAGTTCGGTTTTCGCCGTTCTCAACTCTCCCTTCAGATGTTCCATAGCGGCGAAATCCTTCACGAGCTTCGCGGCTGCAACCTGGTCCCCAAGCTTGATCGTGGAAAGGTGAAGGCGTTGGAACGTGGAATCGGCGTCGACCAAGGATTTATCCGCCGTGTCCATGTCCCCCGCGGTTTGCGCCGCTAACGTAACTGCATTACCTTTTCTAACATCAGCTTCGCTTAAAGATAATCTACATTGTTCCAGCCTTGCTTTCGCCAACTCAACTTCTTCCCCAGCTTCCTTCGCAAGCTTTGTTAATTCCGACATGTTCGTGCCAGCTGTGTGCTTAGCTCGGACTGCATTCTCATTGGACACTGCCACCGGGGTATAGTTACCATCCGCCCGCGTTAAACCATCCTCCGCGACTTGCAGCTTTATTAAAAGAGCTTCAACTGTTTGCGTTTGTTCGGCGTGGTTCTGTTTCGCGCTCGCGAGCGGGGCGGCAGTTTGCTTCAACAACGCAGAGGCGTCGTACAGCTCCTGCGAGGCTCGATCGGAGGCCAGCTTGGCTTCCGTTGCGGCTTGTTCGAGTTGCTCTAAACGTTCACGGGAAGGCGCGGTGTCCTTGGGAGGAGTGGAAACAGGCCACGCATCCGTTGCCGTGTCCCCGTGTGTCACATCATTTGTGACGTGCGCGTTGGACCAGGATGCGAACGCATTTAATGGAGTCGATGAGCCGCGGCGGTTGGGGAAGACGCGCGCGGCAGGGGCGGGAGAACGTGCCTGTGAGGAATGGAAGAATAGTTGTGAGATGTGTGTGGAATTGGGTGGGATAGGCGGTAAAAAACGGCGTGTTTTGTAGAGGGCATCCAACAGACCGCGGGTGCTCAGTAACGGCACGCGACAAGTGGCATTTATGATGTCGTTGAGAATGTGCAATCGTGATACATGGCGATGGAAATTTTCGCAACTTACCTTGCGGTTTGGAACGCGTCTTTGCGCGCGGAATGCGCTTCCACTGACAACCAGCGCGCCGGAAACGGCGGCCATCGTGAGTTGCACGGGAGGCGCGGGGCGTAGGAGGCGCGGTGACGAGTGGACACTTGGATTGAAATCCCTTGGCTGTGGAGAGAGCGTTCGAAAAAATCCCTCATGGATTTCACAAATCACTTTTTGGGGAACGGCTCCCTCCGACCTTGAGTTATTAGACAATCGATCAATGGACAAAACATGCCCAAAATGGCTTTGTCGAGCTTCTCGGGAGGCAAAAAGCCAAAAAAGTCAAAGCCGCGGCGTCACGAAATCTTTCTTGGAGGGATCCTCTTGTCATCTCGAGAAGCGCGCGCGGGCACCGAAGTTGCCCCGCACGCACGATGACCACCGTCCCAGAGTACAATGTCCACGCGCGGAAGAAGGAACACCCCCGGGTGTACGCGGTGCGTGGATGTCCCGAACGACTTACTACCCCTCCGACGAGATGCATTATCGATTTCGGTGCCGGACGAATCTTGGATTGATCGATCCCCCTGACCACGACACTGACCAAGCCCTCCCCAAATACCACAAACGCACGTGTACCACGATGATGTTTCATCCTATGACTACGAACGGAAACATGACGTTCCACGACTCGCTGTTCGTTGACTAATTGCCCATACGAACGTCATGCAATCTCCGCGAATCGTCTCGTCGATCCAAACATAATCTTGCCAAAATCAATTCATCATTGCCAAAACCAAACCAACAGAACGAAACCATGCGTTCCGACAACCACTACGCGCGCATGTCCGACGAGTACGGCAGTAAGTACGACCACACAGTTTATCCGAACAAGTTCGAGCACAAAAAGAATCCCAACATCATTGAATCGTACGACCCGAATGAGGTTAAGCCGAAAATCGGAGAGGGGGCGCGAGTTTCAGATGCGTATGGCGCGCATTACAGGGACCCGAACTACCGACCGCCTAGAGGAGGTGTACCGCTTTCAAACCACGCCCCCATGCCCGAGTTCATTCTGAACAAAGTGAAGGAAGCCAAGGCACGTGAAGCGACGGAGAAGGCGGAGCAATTAGAGCGGGATATGATGACGTCGACAAGAAGTCAGGGAGGAGGCCCTGGCGGCTTGGATTACCGCGGCGACGACCCAGAGGCGTACGGCAAGTACTACACCAACGGTTATGATTTCGAGGGGTATTACCAGGGGCTGCACGCTGGGCGGAAGAGTGAATCTAGTTTCCAAGGCGGAGGACTCATTCACAAGAACATTGTCGACCCGTACGAGGGCTACCGCGGCGGCATCGACCGGCTGAAACAAAAGCCGCTGCCGAAACACAACGACATGGACGTTGGGGTTTTGGCGTCAATGAAGCCGCACGGACGGGTGCCTCCCCCCGTGAATAACGCTCGGGGCAGATTGGAGCAGTTCACGAGTAAGCAGGCTATCTCCACTGGCCGAGGCGTAGGAGGTGTCGGCGGCGGGTTCCTCCCAGGCGTAACTCTCGGCGACGTTGGCGTTTCGAAGAAGAACATAAGAGCTTCTAGACCTTCTGACAAGACAATGAGGGCGGTCGTCCCGGGCGTCCAGGAGGGCACGTACCAGAACGGCCCGCCATCGAAAGCCAGAGGCGAGTACTACGTCCATCCTTCGAACGGCAATATTGAAGTAGGTGACGTCAACGGCTGGGTCGCCCGTTCCGACGCGCAGTTTGACGGGATCTTCGACGAGAACAGAAAAGGACCCGGGCACCGTCCGATCGCGGTTTCGCACATGCACTTTGAGAATGGGAATTTGGTTGGGACCCCCGACGCCGTGGAGGATGGGATATTCCGCCGAGAGGACGAGGGACGGGCAATAAAACCTGACTGGAAACAGGATGCGCAGAAGTCACACATCGGTTGGGAAGAAACGGGTTTGACTGGCAGAGAGGGCACCACGCACGACGGGATTTTTGAAGGCGAGCAAAACCGGGTTGGTCCCAAGCGAATCGTGGGGGGGCATATTGACGCGTACCAAAGCGGCGTCGATAAAAACGGACCGGCGATGAGTTGGGGCGCGGAGGCGTCACGAGGCCGAGGTGGCAGGAGTACAGAAGAAGGCGAAGGCTTCTTCGCAGAGGGCGCGCATAGTCGTGGAGGCCATGTGGGCAAACGTCTCGCCAGTTCAACCCACGGTTCGTCCATTCAAGTCGACTCGAGCGCGACGGATGAGGGGATTTTCGACGAGAAACGCGGAGGCATGCGGGGCGGGTTCGCGGGCAAGGATAACGAGAGTTCTATAGGACCTGGATGGTCCATAAAGCACAACAAAGGCGATGAAGGTATATTTGATGAGACTAGGACGAGCAGGTTTTCCGGAAAATCAAGTCACACGAATATTGAAGCCACCGAACGCGGGTACGTGGGTAAATTCGGCCACGCCGTGGAGGGTATTTTTGGCCACACAGAACGATCGCGCGGCGACATTCACAGCGACCACTTGAAACAAGGCGAGGGTGGGTTTTACGGCGTCGGCGCGGTGAACGAGGGTATCTTCGCGGAAGGGCCTAGGAAGAATGTGCATGCGGGTAGAGATTCTATTCAAACTCTAGGCCCAGGGTTCATTCCAAAGCTCGGCGCGTCGGACGACGGTATTTTTAGTGACGGCCCGCGACGCAACGTTCATGCTGGAAAGGATTCAGTAACTTCCATCGGTCCTGACTGGATCCCCGTTAAAGGGTTAACGGATGACGGAATTTTCAAGGAACGGAAAACCGCGCGGGCGTACGCCGGCGAGGACACGAAAAGCTCAATTAAAATGGAAGACGGCGTTATGATGGGTGACGATACGCACACGGGGCGGGAGGATTTCGCCGGCGCGTACAGCGAGCTTCACGCGGATAAGGACACGTTGGATCACTTCGACCCCGGGATGATCCCACAGGTGCAGTGGAAGGGGGGCGCGGGGGCGCAAGGCGCGTTTGAACGGCGACAGGAGCTTTCGATTTATTACGAGGAATCGAAAAAGGCGGCGTATAGCGACAAGAACGCGGAGAAGAATGCGTACGCCGAGCAGAACCAACACGCGCAAGCGCTTATGAATCACGGCATGCAGAAGTTGAACTTTCACAGAGTGGACAGGAATGACGCGCCCGCCGCGGGGCTGCCGGCGGACCGGTTTCACAGGGAAGGCAACGCGCTGGTGCGGACGAAAAGGACACTCTAGCTAGTATGGAGTAGTAGTACTGATATGGGTGAATAGTCAGAGAGCTATTGTGTGCGTTCGAATTATTGTATATCAAACATATTTATGCTTATCTCAAAAACTGCTCATTTTTTTTTGTGCGTCCCCGAGTGCACCTCCTTGAGGTGCTTGTGCAGAGCGTTTCCTGACGTGAAGGTGAGGCGGCACATGGTACATTTTAAAGCACCCGTATTAGAAGTATCAGCACCAGTACCAGTATCTCCCTCACCGTTTCCTTTTTGCTTTCCCTTCTTCGCCCGGCGGGACTTTTTCGTAGGAGCTTTTTGAGGAGCGTCATCAGATTCTTCGTCGTCGTCTGCGACGGGCGCTTGGACGATATTGTCTGCGTCCTCAACCTCACCGCCGTCATCCTCCACCTCCGCGTCCAGTAAATCGAAACCCAGGTTGGTCTTTTTTGCGTTTGCGTCATCTTCGGAGCCATCGTCACCAGAAGTATCCCCTCCCTCGTTCTCCGCGATGTCCTCCTCGATTCGGAATCGCTGCACGTCAAACTCGGGCTCCACCGTTCTGTTTTTCCGGCCAACCTTGTTCTTCTTGAGCATCTTCCGCGGTTTGTTCCGCGCAATCCGGTCGCCGTACGCCGTGCTCGTCACAGACCCGGCGTCGTCATCAGAGGACAATTCTCCGTCGTTCACCACCGAGGACGTTTTCGAAACACGCGCGTGGCCCATCATACGCGCCAACATCTGCTCTTCGGTCTCGTCCTCTTCCGAGCCGCCATCGTCATCATCGTCGGAAGATGCTCCGTCGCCGTCGTCGCGCTCGAGTTTCTCGGCATCGTCGGCGGCGGCATCCGCGTCAGTCGACGCATCGTCGCGAACCTGATAATCTGGCCCGTCATTGTCCTCACCATCACTCCCATCACCGCTTCCCTCCATGGCCGCTCGCACCACCTCTTCGTCCGCCATCATCTCTTCTTTCAGTTTGAGCACTTGAGCTTTGTGTTGTTTGCTCTGCTCGTGGTTCTCCCATTGCTTCTGGCTTTTAAACCTCTTCCGACAGACCGGGCAAAACAAATCCAACCTACTCTCAGCCTTTTCCCGTTGCGCTATTTTTTCCTTTTCAATCTCGTCTTCAAGCCACTGCGGGTCATCCTGCTTCGTCCAGTCCGCGGCTTGGTATTCCGAGGCTTTTTTAGCTCTTAGCTTTCTAGCCTCTGCTCGTTGACGCTCAGCGGCCGCTTTGGATTCCTTTTCGATTTTCGCTTTTTCCAACTGTCGTTTGACAAACCTTTTGTCTCTCTTCCGGATAAAAGCAACGAGCTGCCTCACCGTGTCATTGAACTCCTTGACTTCAAACCGACGCAACTTCCGATTCTCCTCATCCATCAACCGCCGAACTTTCCGGGTATCCGCCTCCGCAAGGTTGTACTCGTCAGCCCACGCGAAGGTTTTCTGCGTGCTGAATGCGCTCCAGTGGTTGTAGAATTTCTTCACTGCGTTCCAGTCATCGTTTGACGAACCGAAAGCAGGGCCCGTCTGGAACCTTTCTCGGTTCGCCGCCAAGCTCGCGCTCTGCTCCTGGTCATCTAACGCCGCGAATAGCTTGCCATACACCCTGAAGAAACCAGACTCGTCGTCCTCGAACCCCCTGAAGCAGTTTGAGTTGAAGTACGGCATTAGATTGATTTCATCTTCCGGGCGCGCATCATCACCGGCGCCGGCGACGCCACTTCTCAAAATAGCTTCCCTGTGCGAATCGTACCACGCCCGTTCATTAGGGTCGCTTAGCGTCTCGTACGCCCCCCGAATCTCCTTGAACATCGTGTTCGCGGTCGCGATCCTGTGTTGGTTTTTATCGGGGTGCCACTCCAGCGCGAGTTTTCTGTATGCTTTTTTTAATTCACCATCTTCGGCATCTCGATCCACGCCAAGCACGTCGTAGTGGCAGCGCATTTTGAACTTTTGGGAGGACATGGTGAGGTGTATATATGTATAGGTGTCTTCACAGTCCGCTTATGGTGCGGTTCTTTTGGCGCTCACGCCCGATCCGGCAGGCGGTTCGGCAGGCGACGCGAGATCGAGTCGGCGGCGGCGGCGACTTGTAAACGCAGATGGACACGTGCGCCTCCGGTTACCCTAACGAGCGTCCACTCCCTAGACTCGACGAAAACGACCGACGACGCTCTCGCAAACCCCAAGCGGGCGCGCCGCGGGACGCACGCGACACGACTTGTGTGGAGGACGTGTTGAGATGCAGACTTTTACATTATTAGGGTGGAGTTTTTGGAAGTGATGTTTTTTGTTTCTGGGTCATTCATTGTTGTCGGTGTACATCATATTTCTCATCGTGCTATTCCCTCACTGGGTGTCATGTCACTGCACAAACACCCGGGCACGTTCGCTCGTAGCACGAATACTTTAAAGCGCCACCCTTTGCAAATCATTTCGCATGTTCGAACCCCGGGTGCGGCCAGATGGGCGTGCCTTTCCTGGACGAGCTAAAGTTGTCTCCATACGACTTCGGCCGTGTCCCGGCTTTCCCCGCCCCCGGAATCGTGCTCGCCCCCTTGCCCATCTTCTGAGCTTCAAGCACCTCGTACTCCCACCCGTACTTCTCGCACCAGGCAATAGCTGCTTCTTTGGATTCGAAATTCACGATGGAGTTGAATTGATGGGAGAGAGCGTCGCCGGTACTGGTCCACCCCATCAGCGGATTTTCCCACTTTTGCTGTTCCCCGGGGTGGATCTTCCACCCGCCGATCAGCGCTTTGCCTTGCTGGCACGCGGCTCTGGCGGGGGAGTAAATAGTCACCTACGTTTGTTTGTGTTTGAGTGGGAGGGTTAGTGTGGGTCAGGAGGTGGGCGTTGGGTTCGAACCCTTCGAGACAGAGAAGTAGTAGCGCTTGGTAGTCTCGGTACAGTGAAAAAAAACATCTGAACGCTGATGGATGCTTCTTTCGATTAGATTTTAGGGTTGGTCGGTCCCCTCGTGCTGGTGTGGAGCGCATGGCGTAGGAGTTTTACACATCCCACGCGCCGCGCTCCGTACTGCACATCAGACCAATCCAAACGTGCACATCACCCTTTGTCTGTGTTTCCCCAAACCCTCCACGTACCTTTCTCTTGAACGTCTCCGCGGGGGCGCCGAAGGTTTGGTTTACGTTCGTGGCGAACCCTCTGGCGATGGGTCGCGTGTTGGCCAACGCAGTCACACAGCGTCGAAGCGGCCCCATGACGTCCGAACGTACAGTATACGGTCGGAACTGCTCGCTTCACCCAAACTGGCGGGCGCGCGCTGGAGTGAGGGCGATAGGTCGAGAGCGCGCCTTGACGAACGGAAGGGGGACAGATCAAGTGCAAAATTAACTCGTCATTTTAGACCGTCGAGATTCGCGAAGTGATAAAAATCTCCGCTCTTGGACGCTTTTTCACCGTTGCGTGTGTCATACCTGTTAGAGTCGCGCGCGCGGTCGGCGACGACCACGATGACGAGCGTCATGTCGTCCATGCACATGCACGCGTGCCGGCCAGACACTGCACCGAAAATATCTCAACTCGGTGCCCGCCCCGCTGTGTCCCGCATCTCGAAACTCCAAGCGTCGGGTTATCGTTTTCGTGATGTGCGCAATCTTAGAAATACAGCCCGAGGAGTTGGTACCACCACTCGCGCCGCTGGCCGCGCGGATGAGCAAGACCCGGGCTGGTGGGACACCCCCGTGACGTCAAACTTCATCGATGTTACATCGGAGGCTGAACTAAGGGACGTGATGCGCGCGGCGTACGGAAACGAACGAGCTTCCACATTATTAGTCGTGGAGTTCTACGGCAAGTGGTGCAATTCGTGTCGTCGCCTGTACCCCGCGCTAAAGAAGCTCGCGAAACGCGAACAGGACGTTTTATTCGTCAAAATAGACTTCGACAACTGCAAAGACCTGTGCCGGAAACTAGGCGTGGTGAAGCTGCCGTACTTTCACGTGTATAACGGAAGCGGATCCCGATTGGCGGATTTCGCATCTTCATTAGATCCCGTAAAGTTCAAGCGCTTAACCGACGCGATTGAAACCAACAAAAGCTTGCGGTGCGTTTTGAAACCCGGCGAGACACAGGGGAATGATTCAAACGCGCCATCAACGAACGCGTCGTTGGTGAAGTTGCACCACGTCACGTTCAACTGGCGCGGGGGGGGAACGCACGTGATGATTGCGGGGGACGTCGCGGGCGGGTGGACACACACTTTAAGTTTGAAGAATTTGAATGCTGATTCAGATGATACCTCTGACTCAAGAGTAAACCCTCAATCCAACACACTCCCCTCCCCAACCCACTCCGTGACCGCCATCCTGCCCACCGGAACCTTCCGGTTCAAGTTCATCGTGGACGGGGAGTGGGTCACCGAGGGGAGCTACCCCACGGTGAGCGATCGCGATTCTAACGAAAACAACGAGGTTTTTGTCGGGCCGGCGTCGTGGCCGTTTGAGTGGGTGCGAGTGCCTGGTTCGGAACCCGCGGGGCCGCCTGGTAGGACGGACGCGGTGCCTGTGGCGCTGACGGAGCTCACCCCCAGTGACGCGATTGTCAAACTGTCAAGTGGAACAGTGAACATTACTTCTACTCCGTCTGGAAAAACCAAAACTGACGGTGGATTCTTGGACGCGCGAAGCTCTGATCCTCCTTTGAACAAAACAGCGATGGCGCCGGGGCGTACTAAACCGAATGTTAAACCCTCGTTAGCCGCGCCAGTGTCTCCCGGCATCGCTCGAGTCGAAGCGGATACTGCGATGAAAGCATCTTCGAAACCGTTCGACCCTGATGTCAAGCCCCCCCCCCTCAAAAGCCACAAAACCGAAGCCGTTCGAAATTAAGAAAATAGCCGTGAGCGCCGATAGTTTCTCGACGCGTTCGGAGCATGAGAAGAAGGTTGCGGAAGAGACTGCGCAAGCGTTTCGCGCGTTGGAGTTCCGCAGGAAAGAAGAGCGGAAGCAGAACAACAACGTCGTGAAGCCGCAAGGGCCGTATTCAGATGTCGGTCTGGCGCCTTCCAAAGCCCCGGTGCCGGTGGCGACGAAAGAAGCGGCGTCCAAGCAAGAGCTGTTGACACTTGAGGACCGCGTTAAACGGTTAGAGGAGATTCTGGAGAGTCACGGAATCGGAACGGAAGACATGCCTTGGGAAGGGTAAGAAGGAAGGTGAAAGGTACCTTCTGTAGGGCTATTTACCCTAATTTACCCTAATTTATTCATATTCTACAATATCTTTACAAACAATACTCTTTACCAGTCGTCTGCCTTCATCACATCTTTCCGCGTGATTATTCCGACTACTTTATTGGACGAATCTGTCACGCACAGGTGTCGCAACCCTAAAGTGGTGAACAACAGATGCGCGCGTTGTGCGGGGTAATCGCAGTGCACGGAAAGCGGCGCCCTGTGCATGAACGACGCGACGTCTAGTATTTGTTCGGATGTGGATGACGCGAAATCATCCATTCCTCTCTGTGTTTCACCTTCCGTGTCCCACAAATGCGCAACTCTCATTTTAACATCCAGCTTTCGTTTCGATCTGTGCGACGTGCCTATGATGGATCCAGAGGTTGAGTTTTCTTCGTATGAGGAGTTAGTCAGAAAATATTTCGCAAGCACGGACAGAGCGACTCTACTCGCGACGCCCACTAGACGATCGTCACTGTCAACAACCGGGAAGCCGTTGTGGTTTGTTTCTTTCAATACGTAACTAACATGTTCAAGCGTCTCGTGCTCTCTCACAGTCACGACGTCAACTCCTTCAGCACCCATCAAGTCCACCGCAGTCAAACAATAAAGCCCCCGCGCCGGTTCATTCGGCAAAAACACAACCGCATCGTTCCGTTCTAAATCGCTGTGATAAACCCCATTGCTCAAAACCTTAAACCTCTTGAAAAACCCGCAAGTAGCGTTAGAAACTACCACGGCGACTATGACCAAAAACGTAAAATTAATACCCCCGGTGCCTTCGACCATTATGACGACCAAGGATATTGAGCTTCGGAATACTCCGGCTAGGGTTGCGGTGGCGCCTATTAGCGCGTAGACACCTGGCTGGACGTCCCAATGGTTGGGTAGTATGTTCCGAACTAATAACCCTACGGCTCCTCCATACGTCGCTCCTAAAAACACGGACGGGAGAAAAACGCCGCCTGGAACCGCTAACCCATACGCGGCAGTCATCAGGAGTACGTAGACAACCGACGTGATCCCCAATCCCTTGACCGTGAACCCATAACCCGAGTTTACACTACCATCAATGCTATTATCATCCAATTCGCCCATTGACAGCATCCAGCCCACGGCTTTGTTCGGGGTGCTGAACAGTAACGTGGCGACGTCGTTGACTGTGTTATTGTTTTCGCATCGCCACCGCACTCCGAACGGTTCTTCGTTTCGCGTGTACAGCTGTTTCCAGGAAACGGGGGCGTCTACGCATGTTCCGAAATACTCCGCAGCTAGGAACCTTACTGTACCCGTAAGAACCACTACGAGCACGCACTCAAGCACCCTACTAACTTTCCTATTCGCTTTCGGCCGGACCCACTTCGCTAAAAACCAAGTCAACAAGTTGAACAAAACGCCCAGTACCCCGCCGACCATCGCGGTTATAATAAAAAAAGGGAGCTGGTGTACGTAGTCTCTTGGGGTTTGTGCTCTAACAGCATCGCCGAGAAATAGCATACCACTGCCTCCTGTGGCCCTGCACATCGACAGCGAAATCGACGCCATCGACGCACACAGAAAACTCCGCCACATGACTTTCCGCGACCAATACGTCGACGCTTCCTCTAGTGAGAACAAGACGCCCCCCATCGGGGCGCCGAACGCGGCGGCCAATCCCGCCGCGGCACCGGCGCTTACGAACTCACGTTGCGTGGTGTGGGATGCTAAATCGAGGAGTAGGGTTTGGAGTCCTTTTTGTTTTTGTTGTCGATGGAGGGCGTGGTGTAACGCAGTGTCTGGTCGTGTCGAGGAGTGTGTCTCTTCGTCACTCGCGTCTGTGTCGTCATCACTCTCTCCCGCGTCGTTTCCCACGTCAATACTACTTCCCTGCCCCCCTAGCCATCTCTTTGGCCCCATAAGCACCACACAGGACGCCACAGCCGCTCCGATGTGTACCATCGGTCCTTCCGGCCCCACCGCTAGCGAGCTCCCCACGGCGCAAATCACGCCTATAACTTTCGCGAGAAGCGCTTTCAACTCCAATAGCCCGGGAACCTTTGTTCCGTTCAAGTGCGCCATCACCCCGGTGACGCCCCCCCCAGACGCTTGCGGGGACCAAAACACGCACAAAACAGACGGTATGAACACTAGTATGGTACATATGAGCTGGTACCAGCCCAGGGTCTGGAGCAGGTAGTGACTCGAATCAGTGTGTTTGCTCATAGCAGTCGTACCGTTTATATCAGTCGCGTTCGCGTTGAAACCGTCACCGCCGTCACCAAAAAGAAACATCCCTTCCAGCACTTCCTTCCTTTTAAACTTAAACATCAAGTCCACCACCGTGTCTATCGTGAACGCGGTCATCCCAATAACGGTGCCTATCACCAAAGTCAGCAATGTTTTTATTAAAGTCAAACCGGTGTACCCGTAGATGTGTTTTTTGGACGAATTATTATTAATGCCATTTGAAGTACTCGAAGTCGATGCTCCGAACCTTCGTTTGTACTCCGCCCGCCCGACGTCGTTGTTTATGGGTTCGTAATCCAGGGATTCCAGTGACGTGGGGGGTCGACGTTCGGGAGTAGGTACGGATGCATCACGTGCACTGTGACTCGCCCCTAGCTCACCAGATGCGTCGATGGATGCCGACATTGACCTCGGGAATTCCGCTTCGCCTCGATTGGGAGACCACGGCGAGTTGGAGTGGTCGAGCAAAGGCTCATTAAAGTCTCTGTTCGCATCACCCTGTTCCGCCTCGCCGGGAGTCGTCATCGCCGACCCGGGCGAGACCGACCCCGAGCGCGCACTCGAGAACACACGAAGTGAAGCAATTCAGAAAGGCGACATCTGAGAACTTGTGTTTCGTCTCGAAATGACCCCTCCTGGCAAAAAGGTTTTTTTTAACGAGGCATCGACCGTCTGTGACTCAATAAAAAAATAGGACTAGATGGCCAAGCAAAGCGCTGACTGTACTACGCTGTTCACCTCACCAGTCCTCCACGTCCTCTCCCAGGCACAACGAGCCCGCGCACGCACGCTCCGGAGACACTTCGCGCCGCCGTTCTCGGACGCCTGTTCAAGTTCTCTACCACTAGACGCCCGACCGTGTTACCCGGTCGTCGTCGCGGCAACCCGCATCCCCGCCCCGCTTGGTGCCAGCGCGACTCGTTTCAACGGTGCAGTCGACGCGTCGTTGATCTCGGGCTCGACGCGTCGCCCACCTCGGTCGCGTATCG
>MDSY01119641.1_pt1 | contig 15448 bp, 4 predicted proteins | sample 811131 | NCBI WGS metagenome assembly MDSY01 (sample SAMN05326643, study PRJNA326480) | marine metagenome | isolation source: seawater | place: Atlantic Ocean: South West | collected 2010 | reverse complement strand
TTTTCCTTCCATTGGAAAGTGCCCGCTTCTATTTCACAAAAAACATGGTACATCGTGTTCGATAACCTCGACCATGATGGCGATCAGGGCATGGGGGATTTAGGCGGCAATGACAGCCGGGCCAGTCTGAGCGTCGAAGCCATTGATGAAGGCTATTGGACGCCATTTCACGATTTGATTGGCATGGAAGCCGGAGCGTATCAAACGCTTCTGTCAGAAGATGATTTGCGACTGGACGCTGGCACAACCATTGTTGTCACAGCCTGGTCCCTCGAGGGCCAAGCCGATGTGTACCTTCAATCACAGAGCATGAACAACCTCTACACGACTGGAGGCGTTGGAACCCTTTCAATCACAGGAGGGTCCTTGCAATCCGTTCAGGGTTCATCCTCTTTTTCCTGGATTGTACCAAATGAACTTGATGGTGAAGCATTGTTCGTCATTGCTGACAACACCGATACGCCTGTCGGCGGGGGTGACGGTTCGTCACCTGTTCGCATGACTGTCCGTGTCGAACTTGCGCCAACCCTCAACCCGGTCATCACCAACAACGCCAACGGTTCAACCACCATTGGGGAAGCGGTGGCTTTCGATGCCATGTCGACCCCGAACCGACTCAATCAAATCGATTCAGCGCTATGGGATTTTGACGCGCTTGTTGATTCGGATAACGACGGCACTGCAAACAATGACGCAGATGGCACCGGTTGGGATGCACAAGCAACATGGACGACCCCAGGTGTACGCACCGTGACCTTGTGGGTCACTTCGCCAACCGGGGAAATGACTTCGACAACAACTACAATCGATGTTCAGGATGTGACCGACCCCACCGCCCGCATCGGCGGTAACGGCCAACCTATTGCAGGCGGCTGGCGTTTACTTGTGGACGAGTCGTTGACTTTGAATTGTGATTCAAGCGGGGATGATCACGAAATCGCCATGTGTGCATGGAACCTTGACGGGTCACCCTATGGCCAAAACAACAGCATTCTCCTCTCTTGGCCGTCCATTGGTTCACACACGGTGTCGCTTACGGTCACCGATGCGTCAGGAAACACCAACATCAGCACAACAAGTGTTGTTGTGATTGACGACACCCTCCCAGTTCTGCAGCAGAGCAGCCTGAATGTATTGCCTGCGAGTGGAATGATCGATCAGGCCATCACCTGTTCTGTCAGCGCCAATGATCCCTTTGACAGCACGATAGCGCTTCGCTACCATTGGGATTTGAATCCAGAATTGGACAGCGACGGCAACGGGGATGAGCGCGACGACCCAGACCGCACCGGAAGCCGTGCAGACCTCACGTTCAAGCAACCCGGAACCTACACTGTTGTTGTGACCGTGTTTGATCCCTCAAACAACTCAGACAGCCATGCATTCACCATCAAAATCGGCGAACCTGCAGAAGAAGGCAGCATTGCTGGTCTGCTGTTGATGGTCTTGTTCATCGGCACCTTGACCATGGGCATCGCTCTTGTTGGACACCGTCGTTGGCAGCACGGTATTGCTGTTGATCTTCTCGTTGGGCGCGGGCTCAGCGCACCTGAGGCCAAAGCACACATCGCCCAAGTTGTCGACTCGCGTAAAGTCCCCCTCTTCGCTCCAGCAGCGGTGCTTGCAGGCCTTGATGTCGGGGACGTCACCCCGACTGCGGTCAAGGAAGAGGAAGCAAAGGCTGCTGAACTTGAATCAATTTACGGGGGCAATCAAGCCGTCCAAACCTCATCAGCATTCGCTCCCCCTACGGCACCCCCCGCATTCAGCGCTGGAAGCCAAGCAGCTGCGGCAGATGCTTTGGCGTTGTTGAATGATGAAGCACCAATGCAAGAACCTGAACCCATTACGACCTCACCGGATTTCACCGAGGATCTTATGCCTGCTGAAGCCCCTCAAACTGTTGTTAAAAGCGGCGGTGTGCAACTTCCACAAGGCGTGGCTTCAGCCCCATTACCAACTGCAGAACAGCCTACCCCTGCATCTCCAGTTGAACCGGTAGCCAAAGCGATTTCATTGACCTGCGAAGCATGCAACGCCACATTCTCGGTCAACTTGCCCGCTGGAGTGACACAAGCTGTTGTGGCATGCCCCACATGCAGCGCAGACAACATTGTGAACGTCTGAACGACCGCTTCTCTTTCGACCCCTGTAAGGCGCATGAAGGGGATGGGTTCTCATAGTGGCCCTGCTTCCTTAGATGCATGGATGAGGTTGCTGTTCGAGTCATACGAGCAGGTTTGCCTCAAAAACGGGACCCTCGGCGCATGGCTGTGTTCTTGGTCATCCTGATGTTTGCCTCCGTCGCACCGCCTGTTCAGGCAGATCTGTCAGTCACTCGAGATGACTTCGGTGTCCTCGATGCGCTTGAAGACACCCTCAAATCAAGAACGGCAAGCGGGGAAAGCGAATTGGCAGCCGAGCAAGCTCTTGAAGCGCTCAATGCCGTGGATTTGAACGCTCGCCCACTCAATGCAAACGATGCTTTGAGTGAAGCAAGTGCCTACCTCGACAATGTCACATTGCGTGACAGCACGCCGTTTGAGATTGACCACCCTCGTCCTTACGAATTCCTGATTGACACCTCGACCCAGCCAGATGGCTGGCCATACAATTTGTTTGAAACGCTGTTTTCTGTCAATTCACTCGGCCTCAACAATCCATTGGGGGTCGGCATCAACACCTACGCCATCTACGTTAATTTTTCATCCCGGGACAACGGCCCCTCCTTCGAAGCTTGGCAAGAAGGGACCTTCACAGGTGAACTCCTGGTTGGAACGGATTTGGTCCTGTTCAACAACTACATCGACATCGACGGTGATGGTGGAGACGACCTCTCGGTCGGTTTGACCATTCAAGGTATTATCACTGAAGATGATGGCTTTGGAATTGAACTTGGCGATTGTGTGGTCACTCCAAGTCCCGCTCCCGGTGTTCCAGCGGTCACCATACCTTGCGTCGAAGAAGTGTGGGTAAGGCCAACCTTCCAGTGGTCGGTTACGGCGCTTGATCAAGACGATCCACTGTGGAATGATTTGGCTCACTTGGAGGTCAGTTTGATGAAAGGTCTCGCTTTCGATCTGACCCTAGAAGATTCTGAATCCTATGCGGTTGTTATTGATACTCAATTCACACAACCCCCTCATCAATACGCTTTGTCAGTTGGACTTCAACGAATGACTTTTTCCGTGAATGCGCTTGTCACAGACACATTTGGTTTTCTCGCCTCCCTCTTAGGCGGGACATTCAACTCCAGTGATTTGAGCCTCACTTCGATTTCTGCCCCTTATGCAATTCGCGTTAACAATCCGGACGCACCCGGGGATAATCGACAAACAGATTGTGAAGACGAATTCTATTTTGATCCAATCGAAGACCATCTTGCCGACAGCGATGATCACAAATGTGGCCTCGGCGTGGGTGTTGGTTTTATTCGATTTGACGGCTATGGAAGCGGGACATCAGCGCCTGTTCTCGAGGCAGCATACATCGATGTTGGCTTCCATCCTGAAGAGGGCGAGACCCGCCTGCCTGAAGAAGTGGACATCACGTTGAGAAACGACAACCTCGGACAGAACACCTTCGATACGGTTGAGATTTTTTCTGATGTAGGGGTTGATTTGTACCTCCACTACTTCGAAGACCGTTCGAACATCCCAGAGGGCGACAGCCCCTTTGGAAACATCACAGACTCTCGTAGTTGGATACGAGGCTTACCTTCGGGTACAATGCCAACCGAAGAAATCAATGCCATTTTCACAATGATTGGAGAAGCACCAGGCACCCAAGGCTTCCCAGGCGACATACCAGAGCGTCTTTCACTCATCATTGCGATCAAGAACTTCACGGCAGATTCCACTGGCAACATCAATGATCCAACACTGCCAGTGAACCCCGCCTCGCCCCCGAACACCCTCATTTTGATTGCGGCAACAGAGTCGATTGACCGGCTTGAATACAAATCCACGTTCATGCGTGGCGGCTACGAGGCAGATCGCTCATCGCTTGAAATGGTGATTGATAACTTGCCGAATGTCGTCATTGTTGAAGGCAGTTTTCAGATTCCTGAAACTGGGCTGAGCCGTGTAAACTTCGACAATCCAAACCTGAATTCGATTGCCCAACTCTTTGACAATGCATTGCTGACCGTGATTGAAGTGATCCTTGATGTTGGTGATATCGTCAACGGGCTGCCAGAAGCGATCGTTGGTACAGCAGGCTCAGAGGGCGGAGTCGTCGCACTTCAATGCAGGAACCAAGTCCGCCAAACCCTTCCTAATTCAGTGCGAGAGCCAATGCCAATTGGAGAAATCACTTTTTCAATCTCGAGCAGCGACAATCCGTGGTTGCCAGAAATCGACCATATCCTTCTCTCTGAGGACACTGAAATCACATCCGTCAATGGCCGCCTTGGTCCTATTGAACCGCTTGTCCCAGTAGCAATGAGCGCTCGAATTGGCGGGATCACCGACGTCGAGCATTCCTATGACCCGGTCAATGATGTGAGGCAAATGGAGTTGCGAGGCCTCGAAGGTGGTCCGTTGCTGATTGGTCACATGCGCCACGCTGATGGGGATTTGACAAACTCAACCCGTCAATCAGCCACAGTCTCCAACCGCCCAAGCACATTCAACCTCACCCAAACCTCCGAGGCCATGGCCTATTCGGCCAGCGATCCAATCGGGACCATCACCTATGGTGGCGAAAGCGCGGAACAACGCAACGCCATTCGATTGAAAGGTCTTCCAGCGTCGTTCTCTCTTGTTTTGGGCGACACGGTCGGCTATGTTGCGAACCAACCGATGGAATCGATTGAAATTCAGATGACAAACGCCACAACCCCCCTCACCATGGATGGGGATCATTTCCGCTTCTGGGTCAACGAAGACATCGGTGAGGCCAGCCTTAGCGTTGCTATTTCTGAAGTCACCAGCATCCAGAGGCTCTCACCCCTCGAACCCGGTTCGACCGGTCCTGAAGGCAATTCAAGGGTCGAAATGACCCGCGCTCAATCTGCACCGTTCAACATCATGCTTGAAGATGAAACGCAGTATACCGACCGGTTCAAAGGAATGAACGGACGAATCGCCATCAACCCTCTCCCTGCCGACATTACGGTTGCTTACCCGAGTGCGGTGGATTCGACAGGGCTTGAATTGCCTACGTTTGACGAAGGCGATGGTGTTGAAGCGCTCTCGTTCTTTTTGGGTGACTTAGTCGACTTTGGCTCGGTTGTCAATGACCTCATCTACGGCATGACCGTGGATTTGGGTGGCGTTGCAACCGATGAAAGCAACATGTCTCTGGGACTTGATCTCGTCACAGGTGAAGCGTTCAATCTTACTGCTGATGTCCGAAAAGGATCAAACCTCAACACAGAACCTTCCTGGGCTCACGGCCTTTCTGCAGAATTTAACGAGGCCACTGCTGTGACCTTCAACTACAGCAGAATGCCGACCTTCACCTTGTCCGGGCGAACTGTTGTCGACGAAATCTTGGCTGATTACAAAGTGACGGCCTTGGAAGCACCCGCATTCATCGAAGCGCTTGAGAATGCAAACGTGTCCTATGCCGAACTCGCAGCAAACATTCTCGAAGACGGTGTGGTCCTCGACAGTGAACTGGTGGGGATCAACACCTCTGCATGGGCTGAACAAGGCATCACCTCGGAATTGCGTCGTTCATGGCACCTCAAATCATGGATGCCCAGCCTGCCTTCTGGGCGAATTTTCATCGAATATGATTTCAGAATGGTCAACGAAATTCCAGTTTATGAAGTCGATATCGCCATGGACGGATGGCAACCGATAAGGGAACAGTTTAGCCTCATCATCAACGGTTTGGAGGGTCGTGATTCTCAGTTGATTATCGACGGACTTGACACCACTCAACCGCACAATGTCATCGCTAACGCTGTTTTCTCGACCCAAGACAACCTCACCGTCCCGCGGGTTTCAATTGACATGACCTATGACTTGGGTACGCGATTGGATTCTGCCCATGCCGTGTTTATTGACAGGCGAGCGCTCACTCGAGTTGAAGCATTGATTATTGGTGTGCCTCAATCGACTGATTTTTCCGCAACAATTGGTGACATTTTCCTCATCAACGTCACGGTACCCCCGCAATTCCAAACAGCAGGTGGCTACTCTGCAGATTCATTGATGATTCAGCAAATGCGCTTCATCGATGACCAGTGGTGGCCTGCTACTGCATTCATGCGCAACCTCCCAGGCGAGATGCGCTTGGCGGCACAGCCTGAGAAAGAGTTCGATATCAGATCGGACATTGCTTTCCAAGGCATGATGACGCTCGACTACCGTTCGAACACTGAAAACATGGATTTGTACCTCGAAGCAAGCGGGCGAGCTGTCGACACCAAAGGGGACGTCCTGATGCTTGCTGAAGGCTTGCCGAAGACCTTTGTTATGGAGGCGACTGATGATTGGGGCATGAGCATCAAGTCCGATGGGGAGGGTGTTGAGCGAGTTTACATCAAACAAACCAATGTTCCATCCGCTCCGGGTGTGACCCTTGAGCGCGTTGAAATTGTTGGTGAGAACCTCCAATCCGCTACGATTCACGTGTACACAGGTCCAATGCAATATCCAATTATCGTCCTTGATGACATCACGAACGGACGTATTATTGCGTCTGCTGAGGTAAGCGTTGAGCCCGGTTACTATGTGCCACTGGTCGACGATTGGAAGTTCGAAGGACGTGGTGTCCTGCTTGACACGCAATTCACAGGCGTGATTCCAACCGCTTCTTCCATCGGCGTCAATGGAATGGTGACCGATCTTTCCCTCATTGGAACCCTGTCTGGGGGCGCTGTTGAAACCCGCCACGTGCTCCTTGTGGAACCGGTAACGTCCATGATTGCCAGCGGGTTGGCCATGATTTTCTGAGGTGTCGAACATGAGTGAACGACGTCAAGTCCCCATCGGTAAAGATGGCGAAATGTTGGTCCATGAGGACGATATTTCTGGTGGAAACGCCACTGGGTTGCTCGATATTGCTTCCCTCACCGTGGACGAAGACATGGCTGAGACCATGGAAGATGTCCGCAGGGCAAAGGCTGCGGTTGACTCCCTTGGTCGCAAAATCTCTTCCCGTCAAGTCGCCCTTGCAGGTATTGTCCTCTTGATGTTCCTCGGTGTGATGGTCAGCAGTTGGTATTGGGTCCTGCCACGAGATGCAGTGAATGTGGAAACCCAATACATGCAACGAGGTGGCCACCTGATGATGTCAGAAATTCACAACACAGGGAGTCGCGCCATCACTGATGTGACCGTTCAGGTGCACTTCCAATCAGAAAATGGGAGTGAGATTTACCAGACGATGCGAATCGACGTGGAAACAGTAGAGGCGCATTCTTCGATTGCAGGCGATGATTTGGAGATGCTGATCGTTGGATACACGGTATGGGACGATTACTTGATCACCGTCGAAATAGAATGGACCGATTACAACGGGGATGAGCAACGTGAGTCATGGGAACACGAAGTGGGCTATTGGGCCACGGAGTTCTTCATGGATCGAACCGAACGCACGATTTGGCCATTGGATTGATGGCTCTTCTGCTCTGAACTTCGTTCAGCAGACCCCAAGCGATAAAGCACGGCGATGAAAGGACAAACCATGCAAGCACGCCGCACGGTGTTGGGGGCGTGGTTTCTCGTCACCCTTTTCGTCTTGCAAAGCACTTTTTCCACGGCTGACCTTCACCACAGTTCCTCAGAACAAACCCTGCAAAACAACGACGGCGTAGAGTGGGTTCAATTCGATTTAGTTGACGGGGTTTATTCAGATGCCTCCGGGGCCTTTGAAGAAGGAAATAATGTGGAACACAGGGCGGTGACAGCAGATACCCGAATTGGCTTGTTTGACGTGAATGGTTTGCACCTCGACCGACCGATGCCCAGCGCTTGGATGCAAGGGCGCACGGATTTACGACTTGTCTTGATCGACAGTTCGGTCGAGCTTCAAGAGATTCGCCACAACATCAACCAGGTCCAAGGCGTCGCAGTTCGAGAGTATATTTCTCCTTCTGGGCTTCTTGTTCAGGGCACGCCCCATGCGCTTGAATCAGCAGCCTCGGTTGAAGGCGTTGCTGCTCAACATCTTGTGCCCCTCGGTCTGCTTGTTGATGACGCCGTCCTTGATGTGCTCTTGCTCGAAGATGGGGCTTCAATGCTCCAGGGAGAATTGATGCGGATTGAAGGCTGGCGAAACGATGCTGGACCTCTTGAGGGCATTCAGTTCTCAGACACAACCGGTGCTTCATTGGTGCAAAACCTTGGCGAAGTGATGCCTTTGGTTTTCGAAGAGCAGCGAAAGTGGGACGAAGGCCGGTATGAAGGGCTTCTCTCCACCTCTGATCTGCTGAGCGTGATCGCCCAGCCATCCCTGAGAACCTTCCAGTTTGACCCGGCTTTTGTCGCTTACAATGACAACTCAAGGAGCCACATGAAATCGGGCAGCATGGCAACGTACTTCACCACTGATTTGGACGGTTCAGGCCAAATCGTAGCAGTTGCAGATTCTGGGCTTGATGAGGACCACGGTGATTTCGGTACGCGAGTCGTCGGTAACAACGACGTGATTGGCGATGGCTCCACTGCCGACAAGCACTCTGGTCATGGCACGCACGTCTCCTGTACGGTGCTTGGTGATGGAGCGCAAGGAGGCTACGCTGGTGTTGCTCCAGAAGCTGAATTGTTTTTCCAAGCAATGGAAAATGACAACACAGGCAATTTCCAATCGCCTTCATTGAATTATTTACTCAATTCGGCATATTCCGCTGGGGCACGAACCCACACCAATTCTTGGGGCTCATCACAATCCAGTGACCACGGCAAATACACCTCCTCGGCAGAAGATGTCGATGACCGTGCAAATTACTACGACCGATACTACAACGGACGCGATGGGCTCACCATCCTGTTTGCAGCAGGCAACGACGGCCCAAATACGGGCACAGTTGGTGCGCCTGCAACAGCAAAGAATACGATTTCAGTCGGCAATCACCAGAACCGGTATTCAGGGGCGCCCGACAGCATCATGTCCGGTTCGTCCCGCGGGCCGACCGATGATGGAAGGATCAAACCTGACCTCATCGCACCAGGCGGCTATGTTCGATCTTGCAGGGCGGCAGAGGCAACAGATACAGGTGGTGCGACGTGGACGAGCACCTACTACCTCGAATACACAGGGACTTCGATGGCGACACCAAACGCAGCAGGTGCAGCGGCCATGATCCGTGAATACCTCGAAGAAATCGCTCAGCGCCCTTCGCCACAAGGGGCGCTCGTCAAGGCACTGATGGTGCTCGGAGCCACGGATGTTGGCTCGAGGGACATTCCAAACGACAACGAAGGTTGGGGGAGGGTCAATTTGCGAGAAAGCCTTGCACCAAGTTCAGGACAAGGCATTTGGGTTGATGACCGGTCGGTGCTTTCCGGAACAGGGAACGCCAAAAGTTACACATTCAACATCACACAATCCAATGGAGGCTTCAAATCAGTCCTTGCATGGTCCGATGAGCGCGGTTCAACATTCTCTTCACAACAACTTGTCAACAACCTCGATTTAGAAATTACTTCGCCTTCAGGAACGGTCTACCTCGGCAATGACTTCGCAAATGGTCGTTCAACGACTGGGGGCTCAAGCGATACGGTCAACAACCTCGAAGTGGTGCTCTTGGATTCTGCTGAAGTCGGAATCTGGACGGTCAAGGTCAAAGACACCTTCCACGGAGGCAGCACGGCTCAACCATTCTCGATTGCGATTCGTGGCCACGGTGTGAATGATCTTCGCCCTGACCCGGAATTCATTATTGATGAATTTGAGATGTCAGTTTCCATTCCACAAGTTGGCGATCAACTCCAACTGACGACCAAGGTGTTCAACGTGGGCAACGTTCGAGCGGATTTCTTTGATATTGAATTCAGGGTGGACAACGTCCTCATCGACACCAAGAACACGGACGTTGGCGCTGGCTCAACCAAGACCCAAGTCTGGTATTGGACCCCACAAGATTCAGGCGAGGCCACCCTTTCTTTCATCATCGACCCGGACGATGACATCGAAGAAATTCTCGAAAACAACAACCGACATGATGTGATTGTGGACGTGACCGCTCCTGGAGTAAAACTGCTTGCAGAATCGCAACAACAAACCCTGTTCAACACAAGTGCCTCCACCACCTCTTGGAATGTTTCCTTGACCAATACAGCGTTGATTGCCACCAATGCCAGCATGAGTTCGAATGGTGTCACCAATACGGTGACAGGACAATCTCAATCATGGTACGTCGGTGCTACTGAATCGAACTTCAGTCTTGAAGGCCAAGATTCGGCCAACATCACGGTGACGCTTGTTCACCCCACGCCGCCAGCGCCAGGAGCCTACAGAATCGATCTACTCGGTCTCGATGTCGATAACGGCGTGACCTACCCCTATCACCTTGACTTCATCGTTCCAGAATTGGCTGACCTTCGGATCGAATACGATTACCAAATCGTTCCAGTCTCCCCGACAAACCCCACAACAATGGACATCAGGCTGTTCAACATAGGGAACGCAAACATCGGCTATGACTTGTTCCTTGAAGCTCCGGCTGGTTGGTCAGCAGGGTTCGACGATTTGGCAAGTGAACCGGGGGCCACATCGGGTTCGACAGGTCTGATTGGAAAAGACACACAGCGAACGATTGGCATGACCTTCACACCACCTCAAGTCATGACTGGGGCTGGTGCAGAACGAATTGTACAACTCACCGCTATTTCTCAGACAGAAATTCAAGACAGCTGGGTGTTCCAGATTCCAATTAAGGTTGAAGAAGTTCGAACCATTGATGTCGATTTGGAAACAAACCTTGGTGTTCTCAGGCCTGATTCAGCCTTCAGCATGTTGTTCTCGGTCGAACATAAAGGGAACATCGATCTCAACCTTACCCCTTCGTTCGAGTTGCCGAATGGATGGAGCGTAACCTCAAGCCTCGATGTGTTTGAATTGAACTGGGCGTCGACACAAAACATTCTGATTGGCATTGAAGGCGACAGTACTGGTCGTTCCGGTGAAGTCAAATTCCACCTTGACGCAGGTTCAGACCGCTCCACATGGGTTGGTCAATTCGAAGTTGAAATACTACCTGAACCAACACTCCAATTTGTCAGTTTGGTGCTTGAAGATGGCACAAGTTGGACCAACCCACTGGGACCAGGGTCGCACCCGTCGGGTCAACCTTTGGTGTTCACTTGGCTTGTTAGCAACACTGCAGATGTTGAATGGTCACCAGAAGTAACCCTCTCGCTCGACCAAGGCTTGTTTGGAGAGTGCTCCTCTATCGATCCTGTTGGCTACAATGATGTTTCACCCGTTGTCTGCACAGTTCTTATTCCGTCGACCATGGCTCCGTTGAGTGAACCCTCATTCAGCGTGACGCTGATCGGAAGTGGTGTCGAGCGCACTGAGCAAGTCGGGCTGTACGTGGCCAGCGTGATGGACGCTTCATGGGTACAGGAACGAACCGTGGCCTTCCAAACGGGCACAGAATCCATGCTGGAAGTCACCTTGACCAACACCGGAAACTCACCGTTTTCTCATCAACTTGATGTGGAAGCAAGCCAAGGTTGGTCGGTTTCAATCGATGGAAACGATATCGCTGATTTGCAACCGGGACAATCGATGACTGTCCGATTGCTTGTCGAAGCAAGCCGTCCCGGAACGGGTACCATTGGGTTGAACTTGGTTGAATCAGGGGCCGTTCTTACCCCCGCAGTAACGCTTGAGGTTGAATCCCAAGGGGAGCCGACGGCGACTTCAGGCGGTGACCTTCCAATTGGTGTGCTCGGGCCGGTTGTGTTCATCCTCTTGGCCGGAATTTTGGTTTTCATGATTATACGAAAGTCAAGATCAAGCCAAACCACTGGTTTAGCGCATTTGCCAATGCCTGGTCAAGCAGTGATTCCACCTGCTGTTCAACAGCCTTCCACGCCCACCGGGCCGATGTGTTGGTCCTGCCGACAAACCATCGAGGGCCCGATGCAAGGTTGCCCTGGTTGCGGCGCTCGGTATCACAGGTCAGGCACTCCAGGGTGTTCTTCTGGTGAACTCGAGGTGTGTGCAAACTGCGAAGTTAGCGTTGCGGACTTCGTCTTGGCGTGAACGTGAAATTCCTCTTATGAACACCAGTGGGGAGCCTTTTGATACTAAGGCTTCCACCGGGGGTCATGGACCCCCGTCAAGAATCGACAAAGCACGCTTCACACCGTGCCCTTTTACTCGTGGGTTTGCTGATGCTCTCCGTGGTCCCAGCGCTTGCACCTGTTGCGAGCGCGGATGAGGGTCGTGATGCAAGCATCACCATCCAAACATCTCCATCAAACGGGCAAGAAGTCAATCCCGGAGAATCCGGAGAATACACCGTGCGGGTTTACAACACAGGATCGAACCCTGTCACCGTTAGCCTCTCAACAAATGAAGAGCAAACTCAAGAATGTGGCGCATACTCTTCCACTATCGTTCAAATACCGGGCCCAATTGATTCAGGAGATTACGGCGAGACAACCATGAACGTCACCCTCACCACAACCGCAGAAGGGAGTTGTGATACAACAATCACGGCAACGGCGACCGAGCAAGCTACGCCCCCCGACACTCCTGGTCAACCGGCAACTGAGACAAAGACAGTAACAACAACCGCCGGTGATGGTTCTGGAAGCGCTGTGTTTGGTGTCGAAGTCACGATGCCATCCGTTTCTAAAACATGGTCAGGACAATCGGTCATCGAATATGACGTCGAAGTCGAGAATACAGGCCAGACCAACGAAACCATCGCTCTCTCAGTTGAGGAAACCGATGGTAGCGGATGTCAAAATACCGACGATCTCACGGTCGAACTGGATGAAGAATCGGTGAACCTTGATCAGAATGAATCGGTTACAGTGATTGTTTCCATCGAAGTTCCAGACGGCCAACCAGCAGACAAGTATTGCTGGGAAGTGACGGGTGTTGTAACAAGCGACCCCACACAAAACGCCAGCGATTCTGAAGAATTCAATCTCATCGTTCCAGAACTGCATGAATGCGAGATGACCCTTTCCAAATCCACCATTACCGTTGACCCTGGGGCAGAAGGCACCTTGACGGCAACACTCACCAATGAAGGAAACAGCGACTGGTCAGTCACCATGTCGAAGTCCTCTTCGCCTGCTAGCCGTGCTGCATGGGTCAGTTTTGATGGAGCCTCCTCTGGACTCCTTCCCTACGATGATGGCGATGGTACCCGTTCTTTTGATCTCAAAGTTAGTCCTGACGACTCCGTGACCGCTGGTGTTGAATCCGTCATTAACATCCTTGGAAAGGATGGTTCACAGGTGAAGTGCAGCAAGGAACTGCGCGTCAAAGTGGGCCAGTCGTATGGTGGCAGTATTTCTGTTGCCCAGTCCCTGCTATCCAACATTGAACCTGGTACGAACGGCAGCACCACCCTCACCATCACCAACGACGGAAATGGTGCAGATACATTGCGTGTCTCCGCTTCCAGCCCTCCCTCGGGATGGTCAGTTCGATTGGACTCTTCCACGGTTAGCGTCGGTTCAAAACATGGCTCAGAAAAGAGCAGTAATGTGAATGTGGTCATTGATGTACCGATCAACGCCCTCGCTACCGAAGAAGTTGATTTGACCTTCTCCGTGCTTCCATCAAGCGGTGGCGCTGCGTATGATGAAGTGGTCTTGCGCATTACCGTCAAGGCTGTTCACGGCATGGAAGCTCAAGCCACAGCAACCGATCAAACGGGACGCTCAGGCAGTGAGGTTCGCTTCCCAATCACCATTGAAAACCTTGGCAACGTCAAAGACAGCTTCCGGTGCTCAGTGATGCAACAAACCGCAACACCGGCATGGGCAATCCATTACGAGGATGCAAATGGCGTGCAATTTGTTGATATTGAAATCGAACCAAGAAGTTCCGTCGATGTCTTCCTTGTGGTGAGTGTGGATGGAGAAGAAGAACTTGCATACACTCGAATCACTTCAAGGATTACCAACCGTGGCGACAGCAGCACGGCTGACCAAGATGGCGACGGCGTTCCTGACAATCAAAGGGAATTTGAATTCTTAGCCATTCTCTCAGACCGGAACTTCGCCATGGATGTCCGCCTGGTCGATGGCGGAATTGATCAACGCTCTGGCACTGCAGAACTCCCCCCATCTGGAAGCCAAACCTACGGGCTTTGGGTCGAAAATACAGGTGACGGCAACGATGAAGCGGTGTTTGATTTGTCAGGCCTACAAGGCATCGCAACTCGCCAACTGACCCTGTATGGTTTACCCGTTGAAGGTCCAGTAAGCGTTCCGGTAGGCTACGGGATTTGGGACTTTGAAAACCAATCCTTCCTTCTCGATGTGAACGGGATACCTGTGACTTCCACGACCAAAAACGGTGTTGAAACCATCATGGTTGGCCTACCAGTGTATGCCAATGGTTCCCATGAAGCCCGACCGTTCAAACTCTACATGGAACTTGAGTTAAGTGTGAATCCAGGAGCCGCCACCGGCCAAGGTGGTGTGCTCGACTTAACCGTCACCAGCGTTTCAAACGCTGCAAACCGCTCGGGAAGTATTTCCATTACCCTTGATGTCAAGATTGTTTACGAGTTGGATTTCCAAATGGAGGGCCTTGACACCGAAGTCACTCTTGAATACCCGAGTAAGTTGAATTTTGTCGTCAACCTCACCAATACGGGGAACACCAGGGCGGATGTGTTGATTTTCTCTTCTGAAAGTTTCCGAGGTTGGAACGTCGGGCTCGACAGCCTTTCTGAGGATTCTGAATGCTCCACAACCGGATCTGAATTCACCTGCTGGCTTGATGTTGGTGAGACGGTCGCCATCGATGTGATTGTTCGTCCACCGTACAATGCGGAGATTGAAGACACATTCAAATTTACAATCTCTGCTGAACCGCTTGAAACTGGTGTGGTTGATCGAGAAAATGTTGAATTTGAGGTTCTTGGCCAACCTTCCAGTGGTTTGTTCGGCCTTGGCATAGGTCAACAAATGGTGCTTCCAATCTCATTCGGGGCCCTTGTTTTACTTGGTGCAGCACTCTTGTTCATCCTCAGGGATTCGAAGAAATGATTTCACAGTCAATTGGCCGATGAGGGGTCTTGGCTGTCGATTTGATTTCGCCTTCTGATTCCTGCGCTAAACAACCCCGCAGTGCCCCTGTTTAACGCAGGCCATAACCCGGCCCCTCACGAGTCTAATTTGGGAACGCTTATGTGGGTCCCTCAAGTCGAGTAAAATGCGGAGCGTATGCTTTGCAACAGGGTGAACACATGTCCGGACTTGAATCAGTGCCGAGCGCTTACCTGTCAATCGGCTTTTTGACAATCCTCGGCATCATCATGCCACTGACAAATTTCCTCATCACCTGG
>MDSY01019636.1_pt1 | contig 15449 bp, 12 predicted proteins | sample 811131 | NCBI WGS metagenome assembly MDSY01 (sample SAMN05326643, study PRJNA326480) | marine metagenome | isolation source: seawater | place: Atlantic Ocean: South West | collected 2010 | reverse complement strand
TCAACCTACTGCGCTTACATTGGTTAGCATAATGTTTGTCTTAACTCTTACCAGCCTTTTAATTGCAATCTTGATAAGATATTGGGCACCGGAAATAGAATGAGGCTATGGCTCAAAGGCCAAACAACAAATTAAAATACTGTTTGAGTGACACACTCCGGCGGTTACTGCGCCCAGTAAGAGCCCTGGCGAGAAGGTCGTCAAAGAAATCAAACCGGCTACCCGCAAACAATATTCTTCTGAGTAGAAGATCCGGATTGTGCTTGATGGATTACGGGGCGAAGACAGCATTGCCGAGGTATGCCGTTTCTTTCAGGATGCTACTGCAGTTGCTTAGACATCGGGGACTTAGGCGTCGATGGCAGCGAAAGGGATTGCCGGGCTTTCAGAAAGGACCAGATAGATCGGGTCAAATAGTTAGAGTGTTTTTTGTTGCGGTACAGCCGGATATCCAAAGCGACCGTCCAGGAATCGCTGCCGGTTCGCACCAATGTATTGCGTTCCAGATCGGCTTCTATCAAGCTTTCCGGAAGCCATGCCAGTCCGCTTCCGTCACGCGCCCGCATTAGCAATGCACCGGCCATCGAGTTTTCGTACACACTTGTCAAGCGGGGTTGAAGTTTATGGTTCTGTAACATCGGTTCAAGATGTTGGCTGATGGGCGCTGCGTCAGCGAACCGCAAGAATGGCACCTGCCCGCCGTCAGCTTCAATATCGAAAACTGGATCGCCGTTCGCGCCAGGCATACAGACAGGCACAAGATTGTCTGTACCGATCACAATGCTTTGGCTGTCATCGTTTGTTTCATCGACGAGCGCGTAAGCGATCACGAAATCAACGTCACCATTTTGTAAATCTCTCATGCAATGGGGAAGATCATCAGCCCTGAGGCGAGACAGGATCGGCCCGTAAGCCTCTTCGAAGGCACGCAACCAGTTGGTGTAAAACCGCCAGCTGATTGAATGTTCCTCGCCAAAGGTCACGACGTATTTTTCCGGCAGCGACTGCGCAGCAAGAATCTGGCCGCGTTCTTGTTCTAACAATGCAAGAGCGCGTAATCCGACCTCCAACATCTGCGCTCCGGCTGTGGTTAACCGTACAGGTTGGAGGGACCGGTCCACCAGTGTCACACCAGCCCAATCCTCTAAAGTTCTAATTTTACGACTGAAAGACGGCTGGCTTGTGTTCTCCAGTTTGGCGGCCCGAGAGAAATTGCCAGTTTGGCTTAGTCTTTCCAGATACTTGAACAGGTATATATCCATGCTTCCTGCATAATTCATTAAATGAATAATGTCATCTGATCATAGCATTGGACCCGCTGAAATTTCTGGTCCAGCATGCTGGAACAAAGACGGTTCAAAAGTTGACCGTGACAAAAAGTCAAAAACGGCCTGAGACAACAGAAAACGAGACCATGAAAATCAACTTGAATGGGAGGACATTCTGATGACTGAAACACCGAAACTCATAACGCGAGTTGGAGCCATTGGCTGCGTATCTGCGATAGCCATGATTTGTGCCACCGCTGTCAATGCTGTCGATTTGAACCTGATGATGAGCAACGTCGACGCCAAGACCACGGTGCTTGCGGAATTCGCGGAACGCTACAAAACGGCGAACCCAGATGTGGACATCACTTTGAACCTGGTGGGCTACAATGTGATCCGCGAGCAGCTTCCGGTTCAGCTAGAGGCCGGTACCGGCCCCGATCTGGCCTTTGTGACCAATCTGGGTGGGCTGAACCCCTATTATGTCGACCTGACACCGCATGTGGACGCCGCTGCCTGGGAAGCGGCCTATGGCGCTGTGCTGCCGTGGTACCGCGCCGGAGCGCCAGATGGAATCTTCGGTTACCACTCTGAAATGACGGTAACCGGACCTTATGTTAACCTGACCATGTTCGAAGAGGCCGAAATCGAGGTTCCCGCACCAGGCGCAACCTGGGAGGAGTGGGCTGATGCGACACAACAAGTGATGGATGCTACAGGCAGTTATGCCGGAATGGTCATGGACCGCTCGGGCCACCGTTTTGCAGGACCCGCAATGTCTTATGGCGCCAAATATTTTGACGCTGATGGCAACTTTGTGGTTGATGACGGTTTCCGTCAATTCGCTGGATTGATGATGGATTGGCACGAGTCCGGCCTAATGCCTGCTGATATTTGGCCCGCAGTGTCCGGCAGCAAATATGCGAACGGAAACGAGATGTTCTTTAACCAGGATGTGGCATTCTACATGTCTGGATCCTGGAACACGGCCAATGTGCAGCAAAATGTCGGCGACAAGTTCGATTTTGCGGTTGTGCCTGTACCTTGCGGCCCGGCGGGTTGTGGCATCATGCCTGGCGGGCAAGGTCTGGTCGCGTTTAAAAGCGGTGACGCTGAGAAAGAAGAAGCTTCGGCCAAGTTTGTTGACTGGATGGCAGCGGATGAGCAAGCTCGGGAATGGGCTGCACGCACCTTTGCGATCCCGGCAAACAGCCGTTTGCAAGCTGAAGGGCTTGACTATGTCGGTGCCGGCGCGTCAGAGGCGATTGCCAATGGTCTGAACGCGTTTACCGCAATGGCCGCTGCGGCAGCGGATCAGACACCACAAGCGTATCTTATGCAGGGCAACGCCAACAACAGTTCGTTCTTCAACGCGACGATCAAGTATCTGGGCAGCGCGCTGAACGGCGAACTGACGCTGGATGAGGCGCTGGAGAAGATCGAAGCGGACGTGACGGCCAAGTAATCCGACCTGAGCGTATTGATCAAAACTGAACCAAAGGCGGGGTTCTTCCTTTGGTTCTGTCCATAAGAACGCGACCTATTCCCCAACAGGAGAGATTTCCGCATGTCACTTGCCGGGATACTGATGGCGACAATCGGTCTCCTATGGATAGGGGGCGGTTCGATCTGGCTTCTGCTCCGTCGGCGCTATCGACTTTACCAAGCGCCAAATTTCTTCATGGACCTGCTGGGCTTTCCGGTTGAACTGGCGCAAAGCATTTGGGGGCGTGGTGGCGTGCCCTACGCGCTGCTGCTGCCCAATCTATTGATCTTCGGATTGTTCACATTCGCCCCGATGATCTTGAATTTCTATGTCTCGATGACCGACGGTACGTCAATCTCGTTGTTTGCCCGGCCTTTTGTCGGCCTGGCCAAATACGCAGAAATCTTCGACTGCGTGAGTATCCTTGAACCCAAAAGCTGTTCCAACGCGGGCTATAATTTTTGGACGGGCATGTTCAACACATTGTGGTTCGTAGTGTTTCAGGTGCCGATCCTTTGTGCGGTAGCGTTGCTGACGGCACTAGTGGTGAACAAAAACCTTAAAGGGCGCGGATTTTGGCGTGCGATGTTTTTTTACCCTGTCATGCTGTCGCCCGTTGTTATAGCTAATATCTGGAACTGGGTTTTGCACCGCAAAGGAGTGCTGAACGAAGCCATCGGTGGGGTCAGCAATACGCTGACAGGAATGGCTGGAATGACCGGGTTCGACATGGTGATGACGGTCTTGATGGCGGTGGTGTTGATGGTGATCAGTGAACGCGCTTTGCGCGGCGGCGATGAACCTTCGTTGGCCTGGACCGCTGTGTTTGGCGTGCTTTTCGCACTGCTCTTTGCATGGGCAAATCCGCTTAGCCTGTTAGACCTGCCGGGCAGTTTCTGGCTGGGGGTCATACTGGCAGCGGGACTGTGCTGGTTGGTGTCGGTGCAACACAATCGCGCTCGCCTGGTGTTTTTCGGCTTTTGCGTGATAGCCACGCTTTTGCTGCTGTCGATCCAATTTGACGCCGTGTTTGATTTTGGCCGCTACCGCCCGATCAATTGGCTGGTGAAACCGCGTACAAACTGGCCGTTCTTCTGGCTGGTCTTCGTTTTCACCTGGAGCCATATGGGGTTCTATATGCTGATCTTGTTGGCCGGATTGCAGGCGATACCTGCCGATCTGTATGAGGCCGCTAAGATGGATGCCACCAGCGCGCCGCGTGCTTTCTGGCGCATCACGCTGCCGCTGGTGATGCCCACGTTGACCGTGGTCGTCGTTCTTTCTCTGATCCGCAGCTTCCAGATTTTCGACGAGGTCTACCTTCTGACCGGCGGCGGGCCGGGGCGCGAGACCTACATGATCGTGCAGAACTTCTATGAAGTCGCGTTTACGAACACTATTCCCGATTATGGACAGGCTGCCACTGGGTCCGTTCTGATGGCGGTCGTGATCGCAGTGTTCACTTTCTTCCAACTGTGGGTGACGCGCCGCCAATCGGAGTTTTGAGCAATGAGCAGGATCACAACCTTCCTCACCCGGACCCAGGGCAACCCTGATACTGCAGATCGCTTTGGCATCACGGATTTTCTGGCCTACGGTTACCTATTGCTTGGGGTGATGATCATTCTTGTGCCGGTGTTTTGGACCTTTCTCAGCTCGATAAAACCAGAACGTGCGATCGACAGTTTTGACACCCGACTGTTGCCCGTCGCGCAGGTTCAACAGGATATTGTGGGTGTCGGCGATAAACCAATCTGGAAGTACACCTCAGAGGATGGCAGCATCACTGAGGTGTTTAAGGCTGGGCCAACCCGCAAAATCACCGATGTGGCCCCGGTTGTTGACCCAGAAGGCGTCATGCAAGTGGAACGCAAACGGCTACAACCCTCTGAAGAGCTTCGGCTCGCGACAGAAAACTACCTCGATCCGCTGCTAAAACAGAACGGACAAGAGAATTTCCACTTTGCCACCTATCTGTTCAACTCTGTCTTCGTCACGGTTGCCGCGACCCTGATCACTCTGCTGATCAATGCGATGGCGGCATTTGCCTTGTCAAAATACCGGTTCCGTGGACGGCTGACCTTTACGCTGCTGATCGTGGCGACCTTGCTGATCCCGTCGTCCATCATTCTGGTTTCGCTGTTCTTCGTGGTCTGGACCTTTGGCATCTTCGGCTCACTATGGGGGGTTATCATCCCCGCCGCTGCCACGCCCACAGGAGTGTTCCTATTGCGGCAATACATGCTGACGATTCCGGATGAATTGCTAGAGGCCGCGCGGATGGATTCCGCCAGCGAATGGCGTATCTTCTGGCGCATCATAATCCCGTTGTCGCTGCCTGCCCTATCTGTGCTGGCGATCCTTAGCGTGATCTGGCGCTGGAATGATTTCCTCTGGCCACTAATTGTGCTTATTTCAGACCCGGCCAAACACACTGTTCAACTGGGGCTGACCCAATACGCTGGAGAGTTTGACCAGGACTTCCATTACATTCTCGCCATGACTGTGGTGTCGCTGATCCCGATCACATTGGTGTTCGTCTGGCTGCAACGCTTCATTACAACCGGCATCGCCACGACAGGATTGAAATGACCGACGCTTCTGCAAATACGCCCCATGCCCTGGAACTGAAAGATATCCGTAAGTCCTTTGGCGAGGTCGATGTGATCCACGGCATCGACCTTGAAATCGAGGAAGGCGAATTTGTGGTTTTCGTCGGCCCGTCTGGCTGCGGTAAATCTACATTGTTGCGCCTGATCGCCGGGCTGGATGATCCGACGTCTGGCGACATCAAGCTGCAGGGCAAGCGAGTCAATAATGTGCCCGCCTCAGAACGCGGGTTATCGATGGTTTTTCAAAGCTATGCGCTTTACCCCCACATGTCTGTGCGCTCGAACCTGTCCTTTGGGCTGGAAAACATCCGCATGCCACGAGAAGAGATCACACGCCGGGTAGATGCCGCCGCCAAACTGTTGCAGATTGATCCACTGCTTAATCGTCGTCCTGGCCAGCTTTCTGGGGGGCAACGTCAGCGCGTTGCCATCGGCCGCGCCATCGTGCGTGAACCGATTATTTTTCTGTTCGATGAGCCTTTGTCAAACCTTGATGCCGAGTTGCGCATGCAAATGCGTGTCGAAATTTCGGACCTTCACGCCAAACTTGGCAACACGATGATCTATGTCACCCACGACCAGATCGAAGCGATGACAATGGCAGACCGCATCGTGGTTTTGCGCGGAGGAAATATCGAACAGGTCGGTAAGCCGCTGGACCTATACAATCACCCGGCTAATAAATTCGTCGCCGGTTTCATCGGTGCGCCGCAGATGAATTTCATTACCGGCACGCTGGATGGAAAGATGCTGAAATTGGGCAATGGACTTAGCCGCGAGATTCCGCTGCGTGAACCGGCTAGCGGGCCGGTGACATTGGGTATTAGACCAGAGGTTATTGATGTGTCGCTGGATGGGCATGGTGACGACCAGATCGAAGTACAGAACTTCGAACAGCTTGGGTCTGTTACATATATCTACGGCAGATTCGCCAACGGCGAAGCCTTGACTGTGCAGCTTGCTCAGCAGATCCCGCTGACCCGTGGTCAGACGTTAGGCGTGACGCTGCACACCAAAGATTCCCACATTTTTGGCGGCAAGGATGAAGTGTCTTTGCCGATGGTACGCTGATGCGCGCCGCTCTGATCGGGCTTGGCATGGTGTCGCGCACCTATGGCGACGCACTGCGCAATTCAAAAACCGTGTCGCTGGCAAGCGCCTATGCAAGATCTGCGGGTAGGCTCGCGGCGTTCCTGCGCGACTGGCCGGATCTGGGGGCAACAGCCGCCGACAGCATCGACCAGATCGCCGCCTCGGACGTGGATTTCGTGATCCTCACCACGCCGCCAAATGCACGCACCAACATTATCGACGTGCTGGCCAAGACAGGCAAGCCGATCCTGATGGAAAAGCCGGTAGAACGGACGCTAGAAAATGCTATGGCCTTGGTCGAAACCTGCGAAGCTGCGAACGTACCACTTGGAATCATGTTGCAACATCGCGCCCGCCCCGTCGTGTCCGACCTTCGCCGGATCATGCCGACGCTCGGCGCGCTGCAGGCGGTCGAGGTCAATGTACCGTGGTGGCGCGATCAATCTTATTACGACGAACTCGGGCGCGGCAGCTATGACCGTGACGGCGGCGGCGTGTTGATTAGCCAAGCAATCCACACGCTCGATCTGATGCTGTCACTGGCTGGCCCAGTGGCCGAAGTGACGGCGATGGCGTCGACCACTGGCTTTCACCAGATGGAGGCCGAAGATTTTGTCACCGCTGGTTTGCGTTTTGACAACGGGGCCGTGGGTCAGCTGTTTGCAACAACGGCCAGTTTTCCGGGCCGGGGCGAGACGATTACGCTGCATTTCCAGAACGGTTCCGCGCATCTCGATGCCGGTCTTTTGCGGATCGACCGTGTGGACGGCACCAGCGAAGTTATCGGTCAAGCCGCCACATCCGGCGCCGGGGCAGACCCAATGGCCTTTACCAGTGATTGGCACCGATTTGTCATCGAAGATTTTGCCGACGCGCTGCTAACCAATCGTCAGCCGCTTGTCACTGGGCGCGACGCATTGGGCGTACACAGGCTGATTGCCGCCCTTGAACACTCAGCGCGCACGGGTTCCCGCGCTCAACTGAAGGATATCTGATATGCCCTTGAAACTCGGCGTGCTTGGCATCGACCATGGCCATATTTTTGGAATGCTGTCCAATATGAAGGCGCAAGGCTGCACCTGCGACGCCTACTGGACGGACGGCACGGCAATCACCGAAGAGAAATTCAATCAGGTCTTTCCTGACGTCGCCAAAGTCGACGACCGCCGCCGTATCCTTGAGGATCCCGACATCGCAATGGTGCTGATTTCGGCGGTGCCCGCAGACCGTACCCAGCTTGCCATGCAGGCAATGGAAGCTGGCAAAGACGTGATGGTCGACAAACCTGGTTGTACCACGCTTGACCAGCTAGCAGCGATCCAAGAGGTGCAAAAACGCACGGGCCGTATCTGGACCGTGAACTTTTCCGAACGCTTTGAGGTGCCCGCAGTAACAAAGGCCGAAGAGCTGGTGTTCGGTGGTGCCATTGGAAAAGTCGTGCAAACTGTCGGTCTTGGGCCGCACAAGCAAAACCTGAAAACTCGGCCAGATTGGTTTTTCAAACGTGAACGGTTCGGCGGCATCCTGTGCGACATCGGCAGCCATCAGATCGACCAATTCCTGCATTTCACCGGCTCTACGGATGCCGACATCGCCCATGCTTTGGTCGAGAACACCACGATGCCCGACCACCTAGAGTTCCAGGACTTCGGAGAGATCGTTCTGAAGTCAGATGGTGGGCACGGTTATATTCGTGTCGATTGGTTCACGCCCAACGGCCTGCCTACCTGGGGCGACGGGCGGCTCTTCCTACAAGGGACTGATGGGCAAATCGAGCTGCGCAAATACACCGACATCGGCAGGCCCCATGTGACCAACTCTTTGTTCCTAGTGAACGGCGACAAGAATGAGCTGATCCCCTGTGCTGACGCAGGCTTGCCCTATTTCCCACGCCTTGTTGCGGATGTGCAAGATCGCACCGAAACGGCTGTCGGACAGGCACATACTTTCACCACGATGAAGCTCGCGATCACAGCGCAACGCAAGGCGGAAAGCACTTGACCTTTTCCGTCTGTATTGTTGGCGCAGGTATTGGAGCCAAGCATCTAGCGGGGTTCGCCGAATTGCCCGACCAGTTCAGCGTGCATTCGGTCTGTGATCTGAATGAGGAACGCGGCAGGGCGCTTGCAGCTGACTATCCGGGGGTAAAGTTCACCGCTGATCTGGCCGCTGTTCTGGCCAATCCGGACATTGATATCGTCGATATCTGCCTGCCGCCGCATCTGCATTTCAGCAGCTGTATGGCCGCTCTGGATGCCGGCAAAAAGGTGATCTGCGAAAAGCCTCTGGTAACGTCTCTGCGCGAAGCCGATTTATTGGTCGCGAAAGCCGCCGAAACCGATGGCTTTGTGGGACCTGTATTCCAATATCGTTTTGGGCTAGGCACTGCACAACTGTGTGCGCTGATGGACGCGGGTCTGGCCGGGAGCGCCTATGTCGGGACGCTGGAAACCCACTGGGATCGCGACGCGGAGTATTACAGTATTCCCTGGCGTGGAACCTGGACCGGCGAACAAGGCGGTGCAATCTTGGGTCACGCGATCCACATTCATGATCTATTGCAAACAGTTTTGGGCCCGGTGGACCGGGTCTTTGCGGACCTGGCCACCCGTGTAAACGAAATCGAGGTCGAAGACTGTGCAACGTTGAATATCCGGATGAAGAGCGGCGCGTTGATCACTTCATCCGTCACGTTGGGATGCGCCGGAAACATGAGTCGGATGCGCTTGTTGTTTGAGGGCTTTACCGTTGAATCCGACCATGCGCCTTATTCTTTGGCGCAAAAAGGCTGGCGTTTTACAGCCCGCGCCCTGAAGCATCAGTCCGAGATCGACAAAGTTCTAGCCGGGGTCGGCCCGGTGCTTTCGGGCTTTGCCGGAATGTTCGATGCGATCGCGCGCTCGTTGAATGGCGAAGAGGTACCATTCGTGACATTGGCGGATGGGCGCCAATCACTGGAACTCGTCACCGCGATCTATGGCTCAGCCCGCAGCGGCGCGCCGGTTTCTTTGCCATTGGGCCCCGACTACGATTTGTATGACGGCTGGCTTCCATGAGGCCAGATGATTTTAACGCAGCTTTTGCCGGGGAGATAGAGTTCTTGCCGCTGACTGATGACACCCCGGTGACGACGACAGCAGCACGGCACCAGCGGCAGTTGGAATTGCAGAAGATCATGGCAGATAGGCTTTATGGAGACATCCCGCCACCGCCCGATCACATCAGTGCTTCGCGCCAATCCATTCCGGGCGAACAGGCAGAGCGTTTGATGATCGAAATGACCGTTGCCGAACGTCGTTTCACCGTTGATGCCGCCCTTTGGTTGCCGAAGGGCATATCCGGCCCCGTGCCACTGATCTGCGGATTGGATTTTGTCGGTCCCATTGGCATCATGACTTCGACCGGGTTTCCAATTGACGCCAGCGCCAGAATCTCTCCGCGCCCCAGATACGGCGCGCCGGACAAGAGGTTAACAGAAACATTGCGCGGCACCTCTGCCCACCGTTGGCCGATCAGCATGATGTTGAACGCGGGCTACGCCGTGCTGGTCAGCTGCTATGGATCCTGGGTTCCGGATGATGCTGACGGCTGGAAGACCCACGGACTTTACCCGTTTCTTGGGTGCGATGACGCTTCACCAACCGGGGCGATAACACTATGGGCCTGGGCCCTTCGGCGCCTGTTGGACTTGGCTGCAACCTGCGACGAAATAGACAGCTCGGATATCGCAGTTGCAGGCCATTCGCGGTTGGGCAAAGCCGCGCTATGGGCGGCGGCAAACGATGTCCGCATCAAGGCGGTTTTCGCGAACCAATCAGGCTGCGGCGGCGCAGCGCCCGCGGCACATCCAGTGGGCGAAACCCTGGCACAGATGGCGGAACGGTTCCCGCATTGGACGATCCCGAGTAGCCATTCTGCAACCGATTCAACCTTTGACCAGCACCACCTGCTATCCCTGATTGCTCCTCGTGCGGTTTATCTAGCGGGCGCAAGGGCGGATCTATGGTCCGATCCGATTGGAAGTTTTGCAGCATTACAAGAAGCTGCAGGTTTCTGGCAAACTGATCAGGTGGTCGATTGGGTCTGGCCACTTGCGCAAGAGACTTGGCAGTCTTGCGGACCCGTACGCAACGGGCCGCTTGGATACCATCTAAGGCCGGGGGGGCATGATCTGTTGCCCTATGATTGGCGGCAGTTTCTGGAATTTCTAAAAACTGGCTAAAAAGCAAATATCTACCCGGAGACAAAATATGTCAAAAGTTACCTATGTGCCAAAGCCGCTATATGAAAATCCTATGGGGGAACGGCTTGGGCTGGGCCGAGACGACCTTAACCGTGAGGCCAAGCTGGCCCGGCTATTGGAAGATTTGCAGGGCAAAATCCGAACCCTGATCCCGGGCAGCGTGAATTGGCATATTGCCGAGGCCGAGGGAACCGGCGCATTGCCATTGCCGGAAGGCTGGCGGCAATGGCCGGTACTGACGCCCCGCAGTGTTTGGGGCACTACGCAGAAACACACTTGGCTTGTAGCCGAAATCAGTATCCCGCTAGAGGCAGCGGGTGGCACCTTTGCCATCAATATCACGTCGAACTGGCGCACCATGCAGGGGTCGACTGACCCGCAATGCCTTGCCTATCTGGACGGTGAGATCCTTCAGGCAATCGATGGAAATCACACTGAACTGATGATCGCCCGTGATCCTGTTCCCGGTCAGGTGCATCTGCTGCACGTCAATGCTTTCACCTTCGACGAACGCCCAATGGTCGGATTTCAGACCGAAATGATCCTGCGTGACGACCGGATCGAAGCACTGTTCCACGACCTCGAGACTGCCTTTGAAGTCGCGATCCGTTTGCCACAAACTGATGCCCGTCGACACGCGGTGCTGGAGCGTATCGAGCAATCGCTTTACGCGCTGGACCGGCGCGAGGGACAGGCCGACGCGCTCAAGGCGACGCTGCCCAACGCCGAAAAAATCGCGGGTGAAATCCACGATCTGGCGGCTGATGATATGCAACCAGTGGTCACAGCCTTTGGGCATACCCATCTGGACGTCGCGTGGCTTTGGCAGGTCAAACATGTGCGCGACAAGACTGCACGAAGCTTTGCCACCGCGCTGACCCTGATGGACGAGTTTCCAGAATTTGTCTTTATGTACAATCAGCCTGTGTTGTTCAGCTTTTTAAAGCAGGACTATCCTGAGCTTTGGGAGCGGGTGAAGAAAAAAGTCCGTGCCGGTCAATTCGAAATTGATGGGGCGATGTGGGTCGAGCCTGACGTGAACATCAGTTCTGGCGAGTCCCTCGTACGCCAAATCATGCACGGCCAGCAGTTCCACATGGACGAATTCGGGATCACTCCGAAATGCGTGTGGTTGCCGGACACGTTTGGCTATTCAGCGGCGTTGCCCCAGATCTTGGCGAAATCTGGGATCGAGTTCTTTGTGACGTCAAAGCTTTCGTGGAACGACACGGACAGACACCCCTATGACAGCTTTTTTTGGCGTGGAGTTGACGGTTCAAAGGTGAAATCTTATCTGCTCACAACGCAGGCGACAGAGGCTGGGCATCAGAAAACAATCTACAATTCAAAATTCACGGTCACCGACATTTTAGGCACCTGGAAGCGGTATGAGCCCAAAGCCCTGCATGACGAGGTGATGATCTGTTATGGCCACGGCGATGGTGGTGGCGGCCCCACGCGCGATATGGTGCAACGTGGCATCCGCATGGAACGCGGCATTCCCGGCGCCCCAAAGCTGCGCATGGAGGGACTGCGGCCCTATCTTGACCGGTTGGGCGCAAAAATGGACGCTTGCGCCGACGATTTCCCGATCTGGAATGGTGAACTTTACCTGCAATACCACCGCGGCACACTGACGTCGGTGGCTAAGAACAAGGCAAACAACCGAAATGCAGAACGCGCGATGCGCGAGCTCGAATTTGCAGCCTCGATAGCCACGGTCACCAAAGGCGCTGAATATCCGCGCAGCGCAATCCGCGACCTCTGGGATATTGTGCTGTTGAACCAGTTCCACGACATTCTACCGGGAACATCAATCGGGCCCGTCTATGACGATTCCGATGCGGATTACGCTGGCCTTTTCGCAGCCATGAATAGCACAGAAGGACCGGTGCAATCCGCACTGAACACGATCTGCCCGCCAAGTGACGGCCAATTGTGGTTGGTGAATATCACGGGTCAAAACCGCGATGGCGAAATTGTCGAGCTTCGCTCTGATGCTGATATGTCCGGAATGGCGATCCGCACTGCGTCGGGCGAGGGTGTCCTGCAATCGATTGTCCGTGCCAATGGCGACAAGCGTTGTGTTGCTCCAGTCGCGGATGTACCGGCACTGGGATGGAGCGCGGCGCAGTTGGGCCTAGCGGCACACACGCCAAAGACTCGCATAAGCGTTTCAAAAACCCATCTGGAAAACGATTTAATCGCAGTTCGTTTCGACGAAAACAGCGATATTTCTTCTATCATCGACAAAACGTCAGCGCGCGAACTGATCCAATCGGGCAAACGCGCGAATTGGCTGATCGCCTATGAAGACAAACCCAAGAATTACGACGCCTGGGATATTGATCAATATTTTGAGGAAAAATCTTGGCCCTTATCCGATGCGTCAGTCACGATTGAAGTTGTCGAAACAGGGCCGCACCGGGCTGCGCTGAGGATAGAGCGCCAATATGCTCGATCGCGTATTGTTCAGGTGATCTCCTTGCAAGATGGGCAAATGCAGATCGAGTTCGATACCGAGATTGACTGGCAAGAACGCCAAACCTTGCTCAAAACCGGGTTTCCGTTTGATCTCAACGTGTCAGAGACCCGGGCAGAAATTCAATTTGGTCACGTGAAGCGGCCAAGCCACAAGAATACCAGCTGGGATCAGGCCCGATTTGAAACCAGTATGCATCGTTGGGTGGATATGAGCGAGCCAGACTTCGGCGCAGCAGTGCTGACCGATTGCAAATATGGGTATGACGCCGTCGAACAAACCGTGCGCCTGACCTTGCTAAAGGGGTCAAACGTGCCCGACCCTGACGCGGACCTTGGCCTACACCACTTCCGCTATGCGCTGCTGTTACATCAAGGCGAAAAGGATGTTTCCGAGGTCGTGCGTGCAGCCGAGACATTCAACACCCCAGTCCTGGTGCACGGAGCACTTGAAAACACTGTAATGGACAGGCTGCCACTGGACCCTGGGGTCTACTTCGCAGTTATGGACAACCCAGATCTGACCCTTGAAACCGTGAAGCTCGCCGAAAATGGGAACGACGTGATCATGCGGATTTTCGAACATTCCAATCGGCGCAGTGCTGGTCGGCTACAATTCGCAATGACCGTATTGCAGGTGACAGAAACTGACCTGATGGAACGCACCTCTGGCAAGAGTTATGAAATTGCCGACAACGGGTTGGACCTTTCCTTTCGACCATTTGAAATCAAGACATTAAGGGTGACAATTGATCGGTAAAACTGCCTGGAAACTGGGCAGGATATGTCGTTGCGGTGTTGTCAGAGAAACTTGACGGATCGAATTATACCAATCCCAGAAATCATTGACGGACATGTGCCCAATCTCTGATTCCGATTGATGTGATTGTTTGTGGTTGGCTGATGAGCTTATTCCATGCCTCACAGGCGGCCTCAACTATGGCCTCGTAGTTTTCAAAGACCTGGTTCGAGAGGTAGTTAGCGCGCAGGTATTGCTAGATATTTTCAACCGGGTTCAATTCGGGAGACTTCCGCGGTAGCATCATGATGGTGAGGTTTTTCGGTATTTTGAGTTTGCCAGTGGAGTGCCAACCTGCTTGCTGATTTCGTTGAGGTGCAATTGCATGGCTTCGGAATCAGCTCTTAGCAGGACCAAAGCAGCACCTACTACACGCTTTGGACAGATGGCCCCGAGACGCAGATTGGGTGGCCAGGCATGTTCTTCCCAGCTTTTCTGTCGTGTCTGAGCGAGAATCTGCGGTAGGTTTATCTCGAATTCATGTGGTGCCGTATATTGGCGCGCGTGATAACAATTCTGACAGTTGTGGCCTAGGTTTGTGAGCTGAGTGATATCGTCATCTGAAAACATGCACTCTGCGTGCATTGCCGGAAATACAGCACAAAAGCCTTCGCAATAGCGACACGAATTACAGACTTGCGCCTGACGGCGCACCTCATCATTCAATTCAATCAACATATTTTGCTGCCTCCTGGCCAGAAATTCACCCAAAAACCGTCCCAATTGTCATGGCATAGCCTGCAAGATAAATCTGTCCAAGAATTGACCCGGCCATCGTTTCGCCTGCGGCCCACAGGTTAGAAACCGGTGTTCCGCCAACAGAGCATTGCGCGCGATCATCAACTTTGAGTCCCAAATACATAAAGGGACTCTGTCAGAGCAAACAGCTTGAAACGGGCAGGGCTAATTCAGAAGCGTCTTCTGATGACAAAACACTCTCCATTTCGCTACTTTAAAAGCAGCCCTGATGTCATTCGCTTGGCAGCAATTTTTAATCGCCATCAGGCACAAGCCCCGCATCCACTATCTGTTGTTCAATGCGCTTCAGCTTACCCATAACCTGACGCCCGACCTCTGCTGCGTGGCGCTGGGCTAGGAGCTTACCTTTTGTCTGCCGACCGTGCTTGAGATTGACTTCTGAGACGCGCTGTAGGCCCTCCTGATTCCGTGCGCCTGTCTATATGCCACAATGGAGTCTGCAGCGGCAATTGTGCTTGTACGCGGCGCTGCGGCACTCTGTGACCCGATGGGTCGACCGTGGCCCCAGAGCCCAGCAGCACCCACCTTACAACTTGCCAATGGTAATTGGGTTTGCAGACTTAGCGTTGGGTTGTTTTGCTCTGATTGCGGATCCTAATCCGCGGAAGATGATAACTTTCAACTGTACCAGAGCGGCAAAGCAGCCCTGAGCCTCGCACCGACGGCCATGCCGCAGTTCCGACGTCGCCAGCTTCTGTCGTGTCTTGAG
>MDSY01145919.1_pt1 | contig 15450 bp, 12 predicted proteins | sample 811131 | NCBI WGS metagenome assembly MDSY01 (sample SAMN05326643, study PRJNA326480) | marine metagenome | isolation source: seawater | place: Atlantic Ocean: South West | collected 2010 | reverse complement strand
ATTTTATTTGAAGGAGAAACTACTTAGAAAGAGCAGAGATAATATCGTGTCTTGTAATAATGCCTAAAGCACCATTTTTTTGCGTTACAACAACAGCAGAGGATTCATTACCTACAATATGTGCTAACTCTTCAATAGAAGTATTTGCGTCAACCTCAGGGAATGGTGCACGCATTATTCCATTTATTGAATGTGTCTTACAATCTGGTTGATGAAGAATACTATTAAAAAGATCTTTATCAGAAATTGAACCAATCATTTTTCCCTTATCCATAACGGGTAACTGAGAGACATTGTTTTTTGTCATTTTTTCAGCTGTTTCACCAATGGTTGCACTTCTACTAATACTAATAAACTTAGTCTCTTTACCATTTAAAATCTCAATCGCTTTTTCTCTGTCCAGGAATCCTCGTTGACGCATCCAATCATCATTAAATATTTTACCAATGTAGCGTGATCCACTATCATGCATTATTACAACAACAACATCATCTTTAGTTAGTTTTTGTTTTAACTGTTGAATTGCTGCTACTGCACAGCCAGATGAATTACCTAAAAACAAACCCTCTTCTCGAGCTAAGCGCCTAGTCATAATCATTCCATCTCTATCAGTGACTTTTTCAAACTTGTCAATTAATGAAAAATCAACATTACTTGGGAGGATGTCTTCACCTATTCCTTCCGTTAAATAAGAGTAAATCTCAGCATTATCAAATTCTCCTGTTTCATGGAATTTTTTAAAAACAGAACCGTAAGTGTCAACTCCCCAAACCTTTATATTTGGATTCTTCTCTTTAAGATATTTTGAAACTCCCGATATTGTTCCTCCAGTTCCTACTCCAACAACTAAATGAGTGATTTTACCTTCAGTTTGCTCCCAAATTTCAGGACCTGTTGATTCATAGTGAGCAGCTGGATTTGATGGATTGTCATATTGGTTTGGATAAAATGAATTTGGAATCTCTTCATTTAGTTTCTTAGCCACTGAATAATAAGATCTTGGATCGCTAGCAGCAACATTTGTTGGCGTTACTATTACCTCAGCGCCAACTGCTCTTAAAATATCCATTTTTTCTTTCGATTGCTTGTCAGGTATAGTACAAATTAACTTATATCCTTTAACTGATGCTGCTAAAGCCAATCCCATTCCTGTATTCCCTGAAGTTGCTTCTATAATGGTGCCACCAGGTTTTAGTAAACCTTTTTTTTCAGCATCCTCAATCATTTTAACAGCCATTCTATCCTTAATAGAATTACCAGGATTAAAAGTTTCAACTTTCGCTAAAATAGTTCCGGGAACATCAGCAACAACATTATTCATTTTCACCATTGGAGTATTACCAATTGTTTCTAAAATATTATTGTACCACATAGTTGTAAGCTTTACTTTAAAATTAAGGAATACTTATTAGTAATTGCTAAACCTTGCGTTTCTTTAACAATTAACTTAATCGAATTTTATAGCCTTGATAGGAGATATTCTAGAAATCACAACCGATGGAATGATTAATACGATTGTACAAATAACGATTGTAAGAATATTTATTGAAAGCCAATAACCAAAATTCATATCCAATGGAATTCCAGTTACATAATAAACATCTGGGTCCAATGATATGGGTTCGAAAAATATTTGAATGGCGCACAATAAAATAGCCATTAAATTCCCTAATAGAATGCCTTTTCCAATAAGGAAAGCACTTTTTAAAATAAAAACCTTTCTAATACTAAAATTGGGAGCCCCTAAGCTTTTTAAAATTCCAATCATTTGTGTTTTTTCTAAAATTATTATTAGTAGTGCCGAGGACATGTTTACAATAGAAACAACTAGAATTATTAATAGAATTATACCAATGTGCATATCCATGTAATCAATCCAACTTATAAATTGAGCATAACGGGTATAAATAGACCTAACATCTAGAAATGTTGTTTCCATATAAAACTCACTACGAATTTTATTTTCTAGTTTTTGGTAATAATCAAATCCCGACTTTTTATTGAATAAATCTAAACCTTGAGCATCTTGACTTAAAAATAATTCATAGCCACCTATTTTATCTTGTGTCCATTTATTAAGCCTTCTAATTCTTTTAATGTCACAAAAAATCATTTTGTCATCAAATTCTTCCGCTAAACCTGTTTGGTAAATTCCTTTAACAAGGAACGAATTCTTTTTTTGACGGAAATAAGTCTGCCCATTTTTATCTTCACGTTGGGTAACGAAGAAAACTCTGAATAAATCTCCAATAACTAAATCTAGCTTGTCGGCAATTTTTTTTGAGATAATTGCATCCTTTGAAATTGAAGTAGAATCAAAAGAAATGATTTCACCTTCAATTAAATTATTCTTAAAAAAGTCCCAGTTGTAGTCCCTATTTACTCCTTTTAAAATGGTTCCATGTGAAGACTTTCTTGTTTTTATTATTCCGGCTTTTGTTGCGAAAACTTGAACATGTCCAATATCTTGAGATATTTTCAAACCATTATAAAATCCTGAATCAAAGGGGAATGGACTGCTTTCGTAAGATTCATCAATTCCTGTTTTACTAATTTGAATATCAGAGGCGAAACCAACTATTTTATCTTTAATTTCTTTTTGGAATCCTTTGGTCATTGTAACCGCCATAATCATTATTACAACTCCTAGGGCTATTCCCCAGACGGCAATATTGATAATAGGGCGTGTGAATGCATTTTTTGCTGTTTTATCAAAAAGTATTCTTTTAGCTATGAAGAATTCGAGTTTCAAAGGATATTCAATAAATTAGAACATCTAAAATACTACTTTATGATTAGAGGAAGGGAATATCTGTTACAGCTTTTTTTATTTGCATTGCTATTGGTATCCTGTTCGTCGGGAATTGTGGATGGAAAAAAGGAAAATAAATTTACATCAGATACAGTAAAAACAGAATTGTATAAGCCAACTGTTTACGAACTTGAAACAAAGGTAGGAGCTGAGTCTATTGCTAATTACCTACCCTTAATAAAGGGTAAAAGAGTAGCCATAGTTGGAAACCAAACCTCAGTTGTCCATTCAACTTTTTTGGTTGATACATTAATTTCATTAGGCGTGGACATTAAAATACTTTTTGCCCCTGAACACGGGTTTAGAGGGGATCATGATGCTGGGGCTAAAGTTGAACACGCTAAGGACACAAAAACGGGACTGAGTATCTTTTCTTTGCATGGTAAAACAAAAAAACCATCCAAAGAAAGTTTGGATAGTATTGATGTTATATTGTTTGATATACAAGACGTTGGAGTCCGTTTTTACACCTATGTATCAACTTTACATTATGTATTGGAAGCAGCAGCTGAGAATAATAAGAAAGTTATTGTATTGGATCGTCCAAACCCTAACGCCCATTATATAGATGGACCTGTACTAGATATGAAATTTAAAAGCTTTATTGGAATGCATCCAGTTCCTGTTGTTTACGGAATGACTATTGGAGAATATGGTCAAATGATAAATGGAGAGTTTTGGTTGAAAGATTCTGTTCAAGCGGATTTAACAGTTATTCCTGTTAAGAATTGGACTTACAACAAACAATATTATTTACCTATTGCGCCAAGTCCGAATTTACCAAATCAATTATCAATTTATTTATACCCAAGTTTATGCTTTTTTGAAGGCACTGAAATCAGTATTGGTAGAGGTACTGAATTTCCTTTTCAGGTATTTGGTCATCCAAAATTTGATGCAGGTGATTCACTGAGCTTCCAATTTAAACCTGTAAAAATTATCGGTAAAAGTGAATTCCCAAAACATGAGAATATGGTATGCTATGGCGTTGACTTAAGAGGAATTTCTCTAGATTCGTTGTATCAAAAAGGAAAACTTGATTTTAATCTGCTGCTCCATGCATTGAAGCATACCACCCCACAAAAAAAGTTTTTTGATAGGGTGTCTTTTAGTAATTTACTAGCAGGGAACAATACACTCATCAAAGATTTAAAATCCAAAGATTTATCCGCAATATTATCCTCTTGGCAAGAGGGTATAAATAATTTTAAGATAATAAGAGAAAAGTATTTAATTTACAATTAAGAAACTATGGTAGATCACTTGAATAAAATTGATTTTATAATTAAAAAAGGAATTGACCTTGCCTTTGAACATGGCCCAAGGATTGTTGGTGCGATACTCGTTTTAATTATTGGTCTTTATGTTGCCAAAATTATTCAAAAGGTAATTGGCAAAATGATGGTTAAGAGTAAGATTGAAGAATCTCTTTTAAGCTTTGTTAAAGGATTGATTGGAGCCGTTTTAAAAACGTTAGTAGTTATTACATTCTTAGGAATGTTAGGAGTGGAAATGACTTCATTTGTCGCCATTTTAGGAGCTTTAGGTTTAGCAATAGGTATGGCATTGTCCGGTACGCTTCAAAACTTTGCCGGAGGAGTAATTATATTACTTTTTAAACCATTTAAAGTGGGTGATTTAATAGAAGGTCACGGCCACCTTGGGAGGGTTAAAGAAATACGGATTTTTGTAACCATTTTATTAACACCAGAAAACAAAACGATAATAATTCCCAATGGGCCACTCTCCAATAATGATATTGTAAACTATAATACAGAAGGAAAAAGACGCATTGATTTAGTGATGGGGATTAGTTATAAAGCAAGTATAAAGCAAGCCAAAGAGGTTTTGTTAGAAGTTATGAATAACCATCCCAAAGTACTTCAGGACCCTAAACCATTTGTTGGGGTTTATGAACTTGGGGATAATTCCGTTAATCTTGCTGTTCGTCCCTATAGTCTACCTAAAGATTACTGGGAAGTATACTTTGCTATTAATGAAGCAGGTAAAGAAGCGCTTGATCAGGCAAATATTGAAATACCATTTCCTCAAATGGATTTACATGTAAAACAGATGCCAAGGGATTAATCTTAAGTTATATCCGTTTCCTTAGTTTTATTTTTTGAACCAATACGAGAAGTAGTCAATATTAAATTTTAATCATTTGTTCTACCTGGGTAAACTTCAAGAGCCTCTTTTAAGCATTTCACTGCTCTACGGAGTTTATCTTCTTCTACTACATAAGCAATTCTAACTTGCTTTTTACCAGCGCCAGGAGTAACATAAAATCCACTTCCAGGAGCAAACATAACTGTTTCACCTTCAAAAGAAAATTCAGTTAAAATCCAACTACAGAACTTTTCGTCATCATCAATTGGTAATTCAACTACAGTATAAAATGCCCCATATGGGTGAGAGTACTTAATGTTTGGAATTTTTGCTAATTCCTCTATGAGAACATCTTTCCTTTTTTCGTAGGCTTTCTTTACTTCTTGATAGTAGGAGTCAGGAGCTTTTAAAGCCGATTCTACAGCTATTTGTCCAAATAGTGGAGGACTTAATCTAGCTTGCCCAAATTTAAGAGCAGTTTGAATAACTTCTTTGTTTTTCGAAACAATAGCACCAACCCTCACTCCACACATTGAGTATCTTTTAGAAGCAGAATCAAGCATAATTGCCTTGTCCTCCAAACCTTTTAGTCCCATAATCGAAGGAGCAAAATCACCATCGTAATAAAACTCACGATACACTTCATCTGATATGATAAACAAATCGTATTTCAAACAAATCTTTCTTAGCTTATCCAATTCTTCTTCAGAATAGGTATAACCTGTAGGATTATTTGGAGAGCAAATTAAAATAGCTTTAGTTCGGGGTCCAATTACTTTTTCAAATTCATCAATCGGTGGCAAGGCAAAATTATCATCAATTGAGGCTGAAATGGGCTTTACGGTAATATCAGCAGCTCCAGCAAAACTAGAGTAATTGGCATAAAATGGTTCAGGAACGATAACTTCATCCCAAGGATTTAAACAACTTAATAAAACAATCATTAAAGCTTCAGAAGCCCCATAAGTTATAATTATTTCGTCAGTTGAAACATCAATATCATATTTTTTGTAATAGTCAACAAACGATTCTCTTAATGAAAGTTCTCCTTCACTTGGGCTATATTCAACAACCTTAAACGTTGTTGCTTTTAAATCTTTAATGGCCCATTCAGGAGTAGGAATATCAGGTTGTCCAATATTTAATTGATGTACATATATTCCTTTTTCTTTTGCTTTAGCAGCAAGAGGTGCTAGCTTTCTAATGGGAGAAAGCGGCATGTTTATTCCTCTATCTGAGATTTTAGCCATTATATAAAATTAGTGATTTATTCATTCAAACTATTCATTCAAATATTATTCAATTAACGTTTACGTTTGAATAAACAACTTAACTAATATTACTTACTTATAAGTTTTAACAATTTTAAACTCCACTCTACGGTTTTTAGCATACTCTTCCTCACTTAAAGGATTTTTAATTACTGGATTGCTTTCTCCATAACCTTTAGCTTTCAGCATATTTTTGTTAATTCCTAAAGAAATTAAATATTGTACACATGCTTCAGCTCTTTTTTGGGATAAATTTTTATTAAATGTCTCGCTACCTCTATTATCGGTAAAGGCGCTTATCTCAATCTCTTTTATTTGCGGGTTAGCCTTAATAAAGTCGGCTAATTTTTTTAACTCTTTTCCTGCATATAAATTAATTTTTGATGCATTAAATTCGAAGTAAATATTATTTATTTTTTCAGATTGTGCTGTTTTAAGTTTTCTCATCTCAGCATTTATGAGTTCTTTACTTTCTCCGTTTTCACCAAAAGTTGATACTTTCAATTCTTGTTGGAAATAATTGTACCGGTTAATCAGGAAAGTGTATTCTTGGTTAGACCTTAAAGCTATTTCGAACAGTCCTTCAATATCTGTTTGGGCTGAAGTCACGAATACCCCATCTTGGTAAACTTTCACCTCAGCTTGATAAATAGGGTTACCATTATCTTGCACCGTACCTCTTTTTATAACTGCATCTCTAATTGGCATGTCAAAGTGAAGAATCAAAGTGTCTTTCTTAGTTTTTTGATTGGGAAAGAATGAAATTTGATTTGAATAATAATCTTCTTTTTTAAGGATAATAGTAAATAAGTCATTAGGAGAAAGGCTGGTTTGGAAGTGTCCAAGAGTATCTGTTTCAATTTTTTCAAACACATCACCTTCAAGAAAAACATTAGCGTCAACATTAGGTAATGCTATTCCGTTACAACTTACTGTTCCAATGAAATGTATGTTTTTTACTTTTTGGTTTTTCTCCTTGTATTTTTCAATTTCAAAATCAAGACTCAGAAAGTCTTGATATGATGCTAAAGATGGATTAAAGTTAATGATCTCATCCGTGTAATTTTCCTTAGAAATTCTAAAAGTGAATTTTTTGTTTTTTTCAAGAGCTACCTTAAACCGCCCGAACTCATCAGTTTTTGTAGACCCAATTAAATCGTTACCATTAAATATTCTAACATCAGCACCCTCTACAATTTCATTGTCTTTAAAAACAATACCAACTGTTTTAATATCGTTTTCATTAACAAGAATATTTAAAAATTCTTTTTTTAAGGCTTCTCTACTTAAGGCATCTAATTTTTCTGCTTCAGTTAATGGTTCTTTTCCCTTTTTTTGTAATCTAAAGTTCAAAAATAGATTACTAGCCTCAGCATTTAATTGCCCAGGAGCAATAGTTTGCCTCTCTAACTCAAAACCATCCTTATTCGCTTCAATGATATATAATCCATTTCTATTGAGTAATGTTTTAAATTCTCCGTTTTTATCAGTAGTAATTTCTCTGTAGAATTCACCATCTTTTTTAATGATTATTCTAGTGCCTGATAAGGGCTCATCCCCTGAAATGACTTTTCCATTTGTAATTACCTCCGCTGAGGTGAAATCTGTTTTTGCAAGAATAGGTTCAGTTTTTTCCTCAACACCTGGTTCAGATAACTTAATAGTTTCGGTGTCAATAGAAGATGATGAAATTTCACTTAAACTGTCAGCAATATCCTCGTAATCTGGACTATTTTCATCGATGGTCTCTTTTTCCGTATTAATGGAAATAACTATATTTTCATTTGAAGAGGTAGTTTTAGTTGATTGATTCTGGTCATTATTTAAATTTTCATTCTTTGGTGTAATTATTTTGTTCCTGTCCGTTGAATTGTAAATCGGAATATTCCAGAGGTAGTTATTTATATTAATTTGAGCACCTAATGCATGAGGCAAAGAATCAAATTGCCATATTGCTGAGCGTAAAGCCGAATCTCCACAATCTATTTTTTTTATCTCTAAAGGTTTAATTACTTCAGTGGAGATTTTGTTTTTTGGATTTTCAATGCAATTTGATGATGCTGATTTTTTTTTAAAAACTACAATTGATATACTTTGAGAACTCCAAGTATCAAATTTATCTTTAATAGATAGTTGCGCACGGTAGGTTGTATCTCCCAATTTCCCTCCCGCAAAAACATGAATTGGGTTTTGAGTTTTTATCTTGGGTGATCCATCACCAAAATCCCACTCTCTCATTTTAATAATGCAACTATCATTTGTTTTAGTTGAATCAAAAAATTGCACTGATAGGTTCTCACAAACTTGAGGGATTTCAGGTAATGTTTTAATTAATGGAAGTTTACATTGAGATGAGACAGTGAAGTGTAAAAACAACACAGAAGAAAACATAAATAAAATATGCTTTAGTTTCCCGTCAAAACTTCTTGTCATTTTTAAAGGCCATTAAATAAATACATAAACGGGAAATATTATTTTAAATGATGTTTTTTCCTATTTAAAATGTATCGAAAAATATAATTAAATTGAGTTCCACAATGTTAATACTCAAAAAAAATAATTCAGTTACTAATTACTTCATTATTTTTATTGAATATATTTTAATGCGGTTTAACTACTTCACCCTCTGCATTTTTAAGCATGTGTTCTGGGATGGTTTCTTGAATACATTTAGCCAAAGCATCTATAATTGAAATTTTCAAATGCGTCCTATGGTGAATTATACTTATTTCCCTTGTTGGTTGAGGTTTTGAAAACGGTTTAATAGTTCCCTCAGGCTCTATGTTTTTGAGTTCAATAGCTTTTAAGTAGGGTATAAGGGTCATTCCAAAACCTTGTTTACTCAATTTTATGAGGGTTTCAAAACTCCCACTCTCAAGTTTCACCCCCGTATTATTTTTCTTGTCAAATAACGAACCACATAAATTTATCACACTATCTCTAAAACAATGCCCTTCATGAAGTAATAAAATATCATCCTGCGTTAAATCAGAATTATCTAAGAATTTTTCTTTAAAAAGACGATGTTCCATAGGGGTATATCCCATAAAAGGCTCATAATACAGAGGTTTTTCCATAATTCCATCATGTTCTAATGGAGTCGCAAGAATAGCAGCGTCTAACAAACCATTTTTCAACCTTTCAAGAATTATTTTAGTTTGCAGCTCTTCAATTTGAAGATTCACCTTAGGATATTGAGAAATAAAACATTTTAAAAAACGAGGCAAAAGTGTTGAAGCAACAGTAGGTATAATAGCAAGCTTAAAGTTTCCGGCTATCTCGCCTTTATGTTGCTGAATAATTTCCTCAATTCTTTTTTCTTCAGTAATTACAATTCGAGCTTGTTCTAAAATCTGAACACCTATATCAGTTGGTTGAAGAGGCTTTCTACTTCTATCAAAAATGGTTACTTCTAATTCTTCTTCAAGCTTGTGAATTTGCATACTCAAAGTAGGTTGCGTTACAAAACAACTTTCTGCAGCTCTTGCAAAATGTCTATGTGTGTCAACGGCGATTATGTAGTGAAGCTGAGTAATAGTCATTGTGTTTGTTTTATAGTTTTACACTATAAAGATATTAAAATAATCAACATAGATTATAATTTGTCGCAACAAATTTATAGAATATTTATACTTTTACACATGTTTTAAAAGTGAAAAATTTACAATGTTTAAATTTTAAAAAAAGTTTATTTAAAATTTGACTAACCAACCAATAAAAATGTGAACTATGATAATAATCATTGAGTGACTTGTTTTAAACATTTTTACATCAAAGTTTAATCTTAAATTCGCGCGTAGTTGCGGAGGGTGAAACAAATAAATTTTTAGTTTTAGATGGGGAAAGGGAAATTAACAGAAGGGAAAATAGGACTTCGCTTATTTAAAATGAGCGTACCCATGTTTTTTGGTTTAATAGGCTTTGCTCTTTTTAATTTTTTTGACACTAAGTTTGTTGGTGAGCTGGGAGAGAAACCATTAGCTGCAATCTCTTATACGGTGATCACCATGCTCGTTATGTTTGCCTTAGCTTTTGGTTTAGGTACAGGTATAACAGCTTCCATAGGAAAAGCAATTGGTGAGCAAGATGAATTGAAAGTTAAGAGGTTGACCACATCAGGACTCATTCTAGCAATTATATTAGGTATCTTTCTTTCGCTAATTGGTTTTCCAACAATAACCCCACTTTTTAAGTTGTTTGGAGCTACAAACGAGTTATTACCCTACATTTTTGATTATATGGAATTGTGGTACATAGGTGTGCCGCTCATCATAATACCCATTATAGGCAACAGTGCCATACGTGCTCAAGGAAATACATTAATTCCAGCTGTCATCATGGGCGTATGTATTATCGCTAATATTATTTTGGATTACGGATTGATTTTTGGGAATTTAGGAATGCCAAGACTAGAAGTTTTTGGTGCTTCATTAGCAACTTTTATTAGTCGATTCATGACTTTGGTAGCGTCTTTAGGATTCTTACATTTTAAGTTTAAAATGATATCATTCAAAAACTTTTCAGTTAAAATAATGATTGAAAGTTGGCGGGAAATTCTAAAAATTGGACTACCTGCAATAGGCACTCAAATGGTGATTCCCCTAGCGGTTGCTTTGGTAACAAAACTTGCCAGTGAAATGGAATATCCTGAACAACTTGTTTCAACCTTACAAGTTGCCTCAAGAGTTGACTTTTTTGCAATAGCCGTTATCGCTTCACTAGGTTCCGTTTTAGTCCCTTTTATTGCTCAGAATTTTGGCTCCAAAAAATATAATCGTATCAAGCAGGCTTTAAAAATTAGCCGATGGTTTACTTTAATTTGGGGAACAATAATGACGCTTTTTTTTCTGTACATCCACGATGATATAGGTCCTGCGTTCATGAAAGAAGATCAGGGAGAAATGTTTCTTCAATATATGAGTGAATTTTATTTACTTGTTCCGTTTACATTTGTTTTTCGCATGTTGTATATCGTAGAAACTAGCTCATTAAATGCATTGCAAAAGCCGTTAATTACGAGTGTTTTAACATTTGTTCAAATGATAATTGTATACTACCCTTTAGCATGGGGATTAAGTATGTTTTTCGGTTATAAAGGCATATTTTATGCATTTACTGTTGCAACAGTTTTAGGAGGAATTGTTGCCGTAATTTTAAATAATAACGTGTTAAAACCTTTGGGGAAATTAACTAGCGAGAAACAGCAACAATAAAAGACTGCTTTTTAATTTTATTCCCTCTCAAATTGTCCATTAATTGCTTTGACTTCGATCTTTTAACTGCGATGTATGCGCAGTAATCTAAAACCTCAATTTTACCTAATTCATCGTTAATTAGTCCACCTTTTTTATAAAACAAGCCTACTATATCAACTTTATTAATCTTGTTTTTCTTACCAAGGTTTAAATACATCGAAACATAATCAGTTGTTAAATCAATATCAGATTTTGTATCAATTTTAAATTCTTCAATCTCTGAAGATGCAAAATCTGGTAAACTTTCATCTGACTTTAAAACAATAAAAGAATTTCCGTTCGCTTCCATTCTTGCAGTTCTACCATTACGGTGAATAAATGCGTCCTCTTTTGGAGGAAGTTGATAATGAATAACATTTTTAATAGATGGAATGTCAATACCTCTAGAGGCCAAATCAGTTGCCAATAGTATGTTAGAACTTTGATTTCTAAGTTTAATTAATTCTCTTTCTCTGTGCTCTTGTTTGAGGGCGCCATGAAATATTCCAGTTGGAATTCCATGATCAAAAAGTAAATCAGCAATTCTTTCAGAAGCCTCTCTGTGGTTACAAAAAACTATTGTTGGTTCATTACCAATTTTATAAATAAGGTTTTTTAAAAGCTCTAGCTTATCATCATTATTTGCTTTCACAAAATATGATTTAAGTTCTCCTTGGTTGTTTTTCTCCCCAACAAACTGAAGTGTTTCAGGGTTGTCCATTTGACAATAATCTGGAATTTTCGTCGATTGAGTTGCCGATACTAAAACCCTCTTTCTAACGCTTTGCAAAGCCGTTGTAATGGATTTAATATCTTTTTCAAATCCTAACTCTAAAGCTTTATCAAATTCATCTAAAACCAATGTTTTAATTGAACGTGTATCAATTGAACCCCTTCTTAAATGATCAGCTATTCTCCCTGGTGTTCCAATTATCAAGTGAGGTTTGTCAATTAAGTTGTTTAATTCAATTTTTACTTGATGTCCACCATAACAGCAGCTCACTTTAAAATCGGTTTTAAACGATTTAAAAACTTGTTCAATTTGAATTGCTAATTCTCTTGCGGGGGCTACAACTAGTGCTTGAGTTGCTTGATCTGATTCAAGCGCCTCAAGTATAGGAAGTAAAAAAGCCAATGTTTTTCCAGATCCTGTTGGAGCAACTAAAACAAGTTCATCCTTAATTTTAAATAGCTCAATAGTAGCTTGTTGAATATCTTTCAATTCATCAAAACCTAATTTTTTTAAAGCTTGCTCTGTTCTTTCTGGTTGGAAATTCATGTTGCAAAGTTAGCTTTTCCTCCTTCAAAAAGCTACTTACAGTTTTTAAAGCTTTTTAAGTATAGTTTTTTCCTCATAATTTAACTTTAAGTGGTTTTGGGCTTTCTGATTTAAATATCATTTCTTTGCAGTATGCTTACAAATAACGATATACTTAAAAAATTACGAGTTGCCCATAAACTAAAAGATGAGGACATCGTTAAAATTTTAAAACTGGTAGATTTTGATATTACAAAGCCAGCCCTAAACGACATGTTTCGTAAAGAAGAGCATCCTAAGTATATTTCGGCAGGGGATCAAATTTTAAGAAATTTCCTAAATGGTTTAATTATTCACCTCAGAGGTCCAATGCCTGATAAAAGGAATAAATTAAACACACCAAATTCTGAGTCCACAAAAAAAAGATATTCAGGTAAAAAATAAAATTTAACTTCTCAAAATAGACAGTTTTAAATTAGATTGCTCTTTTTTTTAAAGTTTAAAACTACTGTTGTTTTTTTTTCAATTCTACTTTTGGAAATAACTAAGAAGTCATGTTTTAGTTTACTACTCCGAGTATCAAGTTAGATTTTAAAATCATTTAGCTTGATAAAATTAACGATATTTAAGTAAGATGAAAACGGAAATTGAGGAAACGAAGCTTTATTATTTTGACTTAGAATTTGATGAGAATGTTGTTGAGTTTTCAAGTAATTTAATACTCTCTGTGTTGGATTGTTTGGATGCCGATATTAAATTTGTTGAGTTTTACAATTCACTTAATACAATCGAAGATTTAGAAGAACTTGGCGTTAGTAACACCTACGCGGGGAATCCTTTAAAGTCCTATTTACAGTTTCTTTCTGGTGAAAATATAATTCTTGATCCCGTTGTGACACGATATGGAATTCCATTAGAACTAGGATATACTTATCTTTTTGAAGGAATCACTTGGCTAATGCCAACAATCGTTTACAAGTTTGATTATCAAATCGTAAAAGAAAAAGTTATAGAAGCCGACCTGTTTTATCTAAAAACCCCTAATAATCCTGAGCTAAATCCATATTCTCCGAGGTTCTTTTCTAATTTCAACAAAAAAACGCCTAAAATCTGGATTGAAAATGAGACTTTATTACTTGATTTAAGCCTCAATGAAAAGCTAGAAATTGAACTAGCCACCGATGTTGAGCTTATGCAGGTTAATGACGCTGTTGATTTCTTTTCTTCGCCAGAAACTAATTTAGTTTCAATTCAATTTGGCGTGAATAATTAGTCCATTTTATGCAAACGTTTAAACTTTTGCATTTGTCCTAAACAATTTAGTCTTACTTTTTCTGTTACTAATTATACAATATCAATTATGATATTAAATGTAATTGCTTTTTAAGTAGACCAAAAAAATGAAGTTCAATTTTGAAATAGTCCTCAATTAGTTTTTACGTTTTCAATTTAATTTTCAAGGTATATCAAATGTTAATTAAAGTGTCGTTTTTAGGTGTTTTGAGATTTTAGGGAATTAACGCTCCCTGTTTTTCTACTTAAAATTGGACTGGTTATTGATTCGTTAAGTTAAATTTTAAAGGAAATATATGGTATTATTAAAAAATAAAATTATCGTACTATTTTTATTAGCGAATTTGGGAGGATTTGCAATTAATGACTTAAACAAAGTTGAGGAATTATTCAAAGCTTCAAAGTTTGATAAAGCTTACAAAAAAGCTTTCAAGTTAAAAAGCCAATCAGCTTATTATAAAAGAGCTAAAACGTATTATTATATAGGGTTTTCACTTTTGAATTTGTCCGATGAAAAGTCTATTAAATTGGGCGTTACAAACAGGGAACGTTCAATTGTTTCTGCAATTTCAAGAGGATTAAAGTATCAAAAAAGTAAAGCAGATTTACAACGATTTAAAACTCACTTTTTATCCTTCCAGTCAATTGCGAAAAAACATGTTGAAAAAGCAAAGAAAAATAAAAGAGAAAAAGAGTGGAAGAAAATTACAAATTTACTTGCTAAACACTTTTCCGACACAATTGCAGAATATTGGGAAATACATTCAGATAATGTTGAATTTAAAGAAATTGTAAATGAAAATAAAATACAAAAATTATTGTTTACTGTTAATAGCACACGACAGGACAGTATTTTGAAATGGGCTAAAACCTATATTGGAACACCTTATAAGTGGGCCGGTGAAACCAGAAAAGGAATAGACTGCTCTGGTTTTACACTTACTGTATTAAATCATTTTGGAGCAAAGCTTGCTCATTCGTCAAAGCTACAGGCCAGTTCAGGTAAGAGGGTTAAAAAATATAAGGTAGGGGATTTAGCATTTTTTGGAGGCTATTACAAAGGTGAGTATTCAATTAATCATGTCGGAATAGTTATTTCTAATTATCCTGAGCCTCTAAGAATAATTCACTCCACAACATCAAAAGGAGTAATGGAGAATGATATTCAAAGCTCAACCTATTGGAGTAAAAAGTTTTTATATACAGTAAGGATTTTGAAGTAATACTTAAGCTCTTCACTTTGCGAGAGACTCACTGCAAGTGAGGGATAAAAAAAGCGACCCGAAGGTCGCTTTTTTTATTATCTAACAATTAGTTTTTGTTGATGTTGTTGTCCGTCACTGGTTATTTTCAGGATATAAATTCCACTGATTAAATCAACCGGGTAACTCAGTGAGTTAGTTTCATCAAACCATTCCGATTTTACAACCTTACCTTCCAAGGTCATAATTTCCATTAAACCTGAAGTTAAGT
>MDSY01073159.1_pt1 | contig 15451 bp, 19 predicted proteins | sample 811131 | NCBI WGS metagenome assembly MDSY01 (sample SAMN05326643, study PRJNA326480) | marine metagenome | isolation source: seawater | place: Atlantic Ocean: South West | collected 2010 | reverse complement strand
TCGGACTACTCGGTCAGCTATATCAGCTGCCACACCCACAGACGCCAGATATTCCTTTGGCAGCTGACCCGAATCTTGATATCACAGGATTCTTATATAAGTCTCTAGATTTTTTACGTAAGGAGTTAAGTTACAGTGGAAGGTACAAACCAAGCAGTAGCGACAGTAGGCCAGACAAGCTCTCCGATGCAGACAAGCGTCGCTCCGAGCTCGGCCTCCCAACCCGCGATGAACGTGCCGTCGACCTACCAGGCGTCACCTCAGGCAGCGGTACAAACACAAGCGCCGCAGCCCCAGGGTTACCAAACAGCGGCGGCCCCGCAGGCTTCGGCGGCAACACCAGCGCAAGCGGCCAATCCATGGCAAACGGCGTTCCAAGCCCTTTCCGCAAGTCTGAATTCGCCCAACCAATACCAAGCCCAGGTACCGTCCTCGGCTTACCAGACACCGACACCTCAGGTCAGTACCCAGGCGGCGTGGGCTTCACAGGCGGCACCCCAAATGCCTTCTCAACAGGCGCACCCGACTTATTCAGCCCCAGCTTCAACCCAGGCTTATTCGGCCCAGGAAGTCCAGCAGCTTCTGAGCAATCAGCAGGCACAACTGGTAAACCAACTGCAAAGCCAAGGTCAAAGCGTAAGCGCTCCTGATGCATACCTGAGCCAAATTTCAGATACTAGTCTTGAAGTTCTTGAGCACTTCGGGGCTGAAGCCCCTGCCCTGCTTAATCAGTACTCATGTGCCGTTGAAGACGCTTTAATCGAGCAAGTGCAGCGTGCCAACGATATGAATCTGATGCTTGATGCAGCAGGCGAAGAGCGTGCAGCTATGAACATCATGCTGACTAATCCTGACATTCTTGCAGATTATGTTAACGATTTCTTTGGTCCTGAAGGCCCTTACCCGACTGAAACAGATCAAGAGATCGCTGATCGACAGCAATACGAAGCTCGTGCGCAGTTTGAGCAAGAAATCATGGATCAAGAACAGCGTCAAGTTCCTTCGAATTTCCAACGTCCTACTATGGATATGCCTACACCCGGCGATCGTCAAGGTCAGGGAGCCTCAAGCTTCTGGGGCGACTTTAGCCAGCTGATGGATCAAAACCCTGAGCAAGCCTGGCAGTACCTGCAACAAGCTCCTCAAGGTGCTCTGCAGGCCAAAATGCTGATTCAAGACGCTTGATAAAATAAAGTTAATTAAGGTATAAACAAATGAATCCTCAGCGTATTAGTCCATTAGATGCAGCTCCTGTTTCACGTACAACATATGCTGAGGCTTCTGCACAACAAGGCATTGGAGGCATGACCACCGGAGTGCCAGAAATTAATAATTTAGATGATAGCGGTTTATTTTCTAAACCCTATGCAAACGCACAGCCTGAACTGCATCAAAACATGCGCGGTCAAGACATCCGTGCAAATACAACTACTGCCCGTAGTCAAGGTGCTGTATCAGCAATGCGTATGCAAGAGAAGATGAACACAGAAGCATCAGATGCTCAAGCACAAGCTCAATTCGATTTAAACAGCAAGTTAGCATCAATCATGGATGCCAATGAAATGGGAGCAAGTATGCTCAGATTAAATAACCGTATTCAAGAAAATCCAGAAAGCTTTTATCAAAATATTGAAACAGGAAGCATGATGGGCAATCAAATGATGAATACTTGATAAGTATTGAAATTTACTACACTATTAATAGTGTTAGTTAATAAAAGCTGTGCGTCTTGCTGGTGATAATGCTAATAACCCTGAGGTGTTTCAAACTATTTGGAAACATCTAAAAACTGATGGGGTTCCAGATCAAGCTGCAAATCACATGACAGCAGAGATGCTGAATCATGGTGAAGACTTTGAAAGTTCAGTTGAGAAATATCAGCAATACTTTGATATGTATAAAGAGAAAGGATTTAATGAACATGCTGCACAAGCTATGGCAGTCGAAGCACTAGAAGGGAGGGAAGAGCCGCCAAAAAGTAATACTAGATTCGCAGGAATTTATGATATTAATTGATTAGAATAAATCTGAATAAAATATAAATAGTAATTTTAATGAATGAACTAATAGCTGACTGGATGGGATATGCAAGTATCCCAATGTACGATGATGGTGTCATTACATGGTGGGCTAATAAAAGATCTGATTATTTACCAGTATTGGTAGATGAATTGGAAAAAGACCTCGGCATTAACTTCGAAAGAGTAGAGTTAAAAAGAGATGCTGAAATTCGCAGTAAAAGAGTTAAAAAGGTAAAAGGCCTGTATGGCAATATCCTAGGAAATGCATCTTGGCATCCTTCTGACAGAGTTTGGAAACTAAAAACTGTAATTGGGGACCAGTACGATTCAACCGTTATTCATGAGTTAGGACATGCTTTAGGTCTCGGACATCCAGAGAACCACGCGGCTACCACTAATACAGTAATGTCCTACAACAGAGACCGTTCTATAAAACGATTCTTTTACAAAGATCTAGATATATTCAATACAATCTACATTGAAAAAGACTATGTCATTGGTGATACTGAGCCCAAAGAAATTAATATTGACATGGTTACAGGCAAATGTAAACATAAGTCTAAAAAGAATGGCTCTAAATTACACAATTTTGGTCATGATCAGTTGACAGGTGTAGATCATATGGACTATATTTAATAAATAAGCAAGGTAAATATGACAACTACGATTCAGCACACAGGTGATAGTGTGCGAGCATATCTCCGTGATATTGGCCGTATTCCTTTGCTAGAACATGACGAGGAAATTCTCCTAGGTCGTCAAGTCCAACGCTTAATGGAAATAGAAGAAGCACGCAAAGAGTTAGAAACTACTACAGGACGTACTATTGATGATAAAGAGCTAGCCAGTCTAATTTCATCAGATTGGAAAGCTTGCATGAGGGAGATTCGGGATGGACGTAAAGCTAAAGATAAAATGGTCACAGCTAATTTACGCCTTGTAGTCAGTATCGCTAAAAAATATACTAAGAGAAATATGGAACTCTTAGATATCATTCAGGAAGGAACTATAGGACTTGTGCGAGGAGTTGAAAAATTTGATCCAGGGCGTGGATATAAATTCTCTACGTATGCTTATTGGTGGATTCGTCAGGGAATTACACGCGCTATCGCAGAAAAAAGTAGAGCTATAAGACTGCCAATTCATGTTACTGAGAACCTTAATAGACTAAAGAAAGCCCAAAGAGAGTTGTCTCAACTCAACGGATTCATGCCTACAGTTAATCAGTTGGCGGAATGCCTAGAGCTGTCTGACGACGAAATTAAAGATCTTATGTGTAAGGCTCGTCAACCTACATCTCTTGAAATCAAAATAGGGGAAAACCGTGACACAGCTCTTATTGATCTGCTTGAAGATGAAAGTCAATTACCAGATGAGCTTTTAACTGCAAGCTGCATCAAAGAAGACATGAGAGAGCTTATCAAGGAGTTACCAGAAATGCAAGCATCTGTACTTCGGATGAGATATGGAATTGGTGAAGATGTTGTAGAGCCAATGTCAATGACTGCTGTGGGTCAAATTCTAAATATGAGTCGAGATCGAGTGAGGACGTTAGAAAGAAAAGCATTGAAAGAATTGATTGTGCGGAGTGAAAAAGTATTTGAATACATTTAAAATAAAAGAATAGAATCTAAGATCATATGGATGTAACGCCAGCAATACTTGAAAGGTACATTAAATATGGCGTTGCTGACAGAACACAATCATCAACCCTTTCTGTATCAAAAAGTTTAAATTTTGCAAAAGGGACTTCTATTGAAAAGCCTTTTACTCAGACACTTACTACATTTCCGTTGACTTTAAATTACACCGGAGATATTGGGTTGTTTGGCTCAGAGAACATTTATTTAAAGTTTGTACTTAATATTAATAGCGCAATATCTTTGTATCAATCTGTTGAAACACCTGATGGATATTCAACAGTGATTGTTAGTCGTGGAGGATCGACAAATTTAAATGATTACGAATCAGCACTGGAGAGTTATCCTAATCTAAATGAAGAGATGTTTGTAGAATCAGAATACAATAGTAGGTTATCAAGTCCAGCCTCTGCTCGAATTAGTGTGGATTTAAATAATTTAAAAACAAATAATCAATACTTAGACAATTGGTTAGACATAAGTCTTTACGATTCAAATAAAATTCAACATGAATCAGATTCAATTCTTGTAGGTGTAAAAGATGTATTTTACGTAGGATTGCACGCAAGACGTGCTAAACGATTACCATATAATATTGCAATTGAAATAGGTAGAGAATATCTATCTATTAATACTATGACTGACGAGCAGCGGCGTCAAGCAGGGTAAGATGCAGCGCCTGCAGGAATAGTCTTCATGACTTTGCCGCCTGACACTGAAGAGAAAACATATTCTTCAATCAGCTCTAAGTTAGTTGTAAACACACCTACTCGATCTACAGATCTTGATACAGGACCAAATGTCCATGTTGAATCGCCGTCAAATTTAATATCTAATCTAGTATCTTGAGAAGTTGGAACCATTAACATAACGCCGCCAGTGGGACGCGAAACAGCCAGCTTTGTGCAGTTTACGTATACAGCGCAGTTTTTATTGTCACTCCACCAGCGACGAATCTTAAACTGGTCTCCACCACCAGTAGGTCTTGAAAGTACTAGATCATTACCTGTTTGATTAGAGATTCTTTTTACTCCAACAAGTTTAAGACTATCAGCCATCGGTAGATTTTTTTAAGCTATATACATTCTAATTCATTTCAACTAAGTGAACGTTTTGACCATTCTAGATTTGAAACTGAACTATTAGTAAGATCACCATCAATATGTCTAACAACAGAACAACCTTTTGTTTTTCCATGAGGAGTAGCAGGTGCTGGAAGAAATGCAAGTGCCACAAGCACGTGTAGATACGCAGTAACCGCTTGCTTTCTTCCTATTCGTTGCGTCAAATTAACTGTTTGGTATCCAGAACTATGTAGTCGTGGTTTGAGTATTCTCTCTATTTGCCCCTTTGTGCTTTTTACGTCGCCTTGACTATTGACGTGATATTCAATGCAGCATTCATAACCTGGCAATGAGTTAATTGGCTTCCATACACCAGTATCAATAAAATCCATAGTACCCTTAAATTCTGGGGTATATTAATTTTATGTTAGCAAAAAATACTACTATTTATTTATGTGGCTAAGTCGAAGTCACTTATAAACCTTTTAGCTTACGGAGTTAATCCCACATGTGGATTGATAATGATTTTCCTAAGCTTCTTGGTGCAGAACTTTACCGTCCTCATCCTGCTTACATCATTGAGATGGCAGTTGAGCCTGTGGTGGTACACGATTTCAGTAAGCAGCCTGGTCAAACGGTGCAACTGGATAGGTACCGCTTCTGGGGTAAGCCTGGCACCAAGGAGTCCCGTGAGCGGACAGCCGACCAAACCCTTGGTACAGCTTCTGCCCGCAACATCGTGAAGGACAAGGTCCTCGTGACCCTGCGTGAATACACCGGCCCTGCCGACACACGTGATTCTGCACAGCCTTCTACTTTTAAGGTCGCTCGTGAAACCCTGATCACAGCTCAGCGTCTGCTGCTGGATACAGGCAACCTGAACGTCTTCCACCAGTCCATCGGTTCACTGACCCTACTGGACGACTATCGCCGCTGGCGCGATCGTGTGTTTGCTAACGAACTGCTTAAGGCATACGGCAGTGGTCAGGCTTCATCCGAACAGGGTGGCTACTACCTGCCCGGTGGCAAAGCCAAGGGCGGTTCAGGCGGTGTGTATGGCGTCACCTATGCAGCTGGCGAATCAGCCAAGTTTGACGTGACTACAGACCTCCTAGAGGTCGTTAAGGACATGCGTAAGCGCAACGTCCCAACCTTTGCTGACGGTTACTACCGCTGCATCGTGGACCCTACCGCAATGATGCACCTGCGTCAGAACGCCGACTTCCGCGAAATTGCTCGTTACCCCGGTAGCGGCATGATCAATCCTATGCAGCCCAATGCTGCACCTAATGCGAACTTCTATCAGGGCATGGGTCCTGCCTACGGTCAGGCTGGCTTCGTTGCTGGTCAACCGGTCATGCCTACTGGCTTCCTGTTTGAAGGCGTCCGCTGGTTCGAATCAACAAACCTTCCCGAAAAGAACGAAAACCTCGTGATCACCGACGCCGCTTCCGGCGCTGCTGACTACGACATGTCTCAACTTTGTTTCTTTGGGCCTCAGGCTGTTGGTGTTGGCATCGGTGGCAACAATGCTCAGATTCTGCTGAATAACAACGACGACTTTAGCCGTTTCATCATCATGATCTGGTCCTTGTTTGCTGGTTTTGAAATCCTTAATAAGGACTTCATCACCGTTGGTTACTCATTCGTATATTGATAGGAGGTAACTAACAATGTCTATTATTTTCCCCGGTAACCAAGTAACACATTTGAACGCATATCGTGATCAAGGTGTGCAGTCTATCCCTGGTGTTAATTTTTATCGTGTGGTGGGTGCAGCATGTTTTTACAGCTCTCAAGCTGCTACTGCTACTCCCTACGAATTAAAAGTATTGTCTCCTGACAAACGTCAAGATGACAAGCCCAGGCTCGACAAAGCATTCAGCATCCCCGCTGGCGCTACTGTGTATCGCACAGCTATTAGTGTTGAGAACCTGAGCACAGGCGGTAACGGAACTCTGCAAGTGACAGGTGTCACTGGTGCAACTCTGACAGCATCTGCTACAGGAACATTGGCAGCTAACGGTGCTACGTCTTCCTTTGATTTGTCAAGTGCTATCTCACCTCTGGTGAGCGAGACAGCTGTTACAGCAACTGTCAGTGATGAACTGACCGTTGTAGATACAGATTCTGTCGCTGCAGTTATTGTGGAAGTCTGCTATTACGTAGACGCTCCCGCTGCATGCGCTGAAGATATCCATCTTCCCTATAAAACAGAAGCAGGTCAAGGTTATTGATCCCCTCTGTTAACAGTAAAGCGCCCTAATTGGGCGCTTTTTTTATGCTTATAATAAGTAAGAAAGAGACAATGAGTCTATGTCAAATTTATTTCAAAACACCAAGACTGGAGCGTTGGTTGAATACGTAGGTAAGCACGACAAAGAATATGCAATGGTTCGAGGTGCTAACGGTTCTATCTCCTATGTATCCCTAGAGGAGTTGGTTCCATATGATTCTAAAAAAGGCAGATTAGAAAAGGTTCAGGCACCACAGCTCGTAGTTGAAAAAGAAGAAGCTTTGCCAGAGCGTGTAGTTCCTCTAGACGACACACGATTAAATTTAAATCTTGCTGAAGCAGAACAGATTGCAAAACGACTTCCAGGCGTTGGCTATTCAACAGCAAAACGCATTGTTGAATTGCGTATGTCACTGTCTGGAGAAAGGTTTAATAATCTAAAACAGCTTGAGAATATTCCCCGAGTTAACTGGGAACAACTAATTAAAGATGACCTTATTTTCATTAGTTAAACTAGTGATAGTATAAGCGTCATTTGAAATGAATATTGAGGACCTCTTGCTTGCCAAACTGGCACAAGAAAAAGAACAGTCCGGCGCTGCTCCAATTATTGGTGCCGCAAGTGGAGCCGCTATCGGTGGTTTGGCTGGGCAAGGCGCACATACTGTGGGAAATCAAATTAATAAACTCAAAGATCGTCTTGCTCAAGGACAAGGACTGAGCCGGAGCAAGATGCAAAATTTAAAAGGCAGAGTGACTCCTGGAAATAGAATGGCTGGTGGATTAGTTGGATTAATACTTGGAGGAGCACTAGGAGAGGGAACTCGTCGAATGATGATTGATGGGTCGCCTACATCAAAAATGCTTGCAAAATTACAGACAAATCCTGATGGTCTATCAGAGCAAGAATTAATGCAGCTGGAATCATTGCTGGCTTCCACGTATAAAGGAATTATCGGAGAAGGATGATGCAACTTGATGATCATCTTAAATCTAAAGTAAGATTTCATTTAGGATTTAATGCTGGCGCACAAATCCCTGCAGGAGATCGAGCACGTCTTGAAGAAGCAATGGCGCTAATTCCTGATGAATATTGGTACAACCAAACTGTTAACCATATAGCTCGTTGTGATCGTGCATGGGAAAATTCAGAATATTTCCCACAAGATAGCAACGGCTCACCTAATTACAGCCGTTTAGAGCAAATTGCTGGTGATGTTCAACGAACAATTGCAACATCGGATCCTTTAAAAGGCGATGAGTATTTTAGAGAAATCTATTTAAGAGAGGGTGATCGCTTAGCGGAAACTTTGTATGTACCAAACTATAGAAGACCTGAAACTCGTCGTTACGCATTTGAAAGGGCTGGATCTGAATTTATTATGTCAATCCCTGGTCCAGCAGATACTGCCATTGGATCACGAATCTATTTAGCAGCTCATTGGCGATAACAGTAGAATAGTTTTAGGATAGCTTGATAGTTATGAGTACTCAAAAGATTACATTTGGGCAAGGTGGCAACGACACGGATTATGAATCCAAGAAACGAGCAGCAATGGAACAATCTAAGTTTTTAGATATGGGTGTTCAACTGCCTGATTTCCAAGAAGATAACCCATTCAATCAACCTGGTTCTAATGAAGTTGCACAAACTGCATATGCTGATCAAGGTTTATCAACGACTGCCGCTCCTAATATGGAAGTAGGTAAAATGCAAGAGTTCGAAAATGATCCAAGAGGTATTGGGTTTCGTCGTAAAAACTTGAATAGTGGAATCTACGGAGGTTGATGGTGGCTAATTCTAAGCGTGCAAGAGCTGAACAAATGGATCCTAATAGGTTCAAAATGTCAGTTGCTCCTCAACCAATCCCAGGAGCTCCACAGACAAATAATGTTATGAACAATCCTATGGTTGGTCAATCATTTAATGAACAAACCGGTTCTATGAGTGGTGTAAATAAATTCCCATACGGAGACGGAGGAATCCCCCTGTCTGACGGACGAATGGGCGCAGTGGGGTTTGTAGGTAATTCTGGAATGGTTCAGGGCTTAGGAGGCGTACAAGGCAGAGGTCAGAATATGGCAGCGGCTTATGGTGCTCCCCAGCTCGCAGCACCCGATAACAATACGTCAGAGCAAATGCTGGCGATGAATATGGCTCAAACTGCCGCTGGCTTTGGTGGAAAGCTTAATCCAGTTGACGGAAATCCCAGCTTCAAAGTTCAGCCAGGATTAGGTATGTCGGGAATGTCTCCACAAGAAGCAGTTCAGCAAGGAGTACCTGGCAGCATCTCACCAATGATGAAGGGGCAATTCCAAGGACAAGGGCCACAAGGAGCTCTGCCATTAAGTGGCAGTTCTGATGCTCAAGGAATGAGCACTAGTCGAGGTGGTGGACGTAATAAACCATCAAAAGCATAAGGTAAATCACAATGGCATCTACATCTACTAACAAGCAGCCTCTATTGATCGATCGTGTCTTTCACGATGTTTATGAAATGGGATCTGCGACTATTCTTACCGAAAAAGTAACGGGAACTAATTTTGCGCAATTAGTCTTAAATTGCACTGATAATGACGGCGCAATTGTTGAAGATATTTATGTTATATCTCAAGGACCTGGCGACAACAGCGGATCACCCTATAACTATCCAATTAATTTGTACATGAGTACAGAGTTTGATTTTCTTCGTGACAGCGCTGTTTTTGTTGGCCAAGTTGTGGCTGCAAGCACTAAAAACGAATGGGTTCATATGACAGATATGCCATATGTATTAGCTCCAACTCCTCAGGTAGGAACTGATTCTAGATTAAAAGCTTTCTACGTACCTAAAGGTAAAGCACTCTGGGCTGCAAGGCAAACCTCAAATCTAGCTGATAACATTACAAATGCACCCATGCTTGGGTTATCTGGCGGATTGTACTAATGCCTAAAAAGAAAAATGGGCTTGGCAACTTTGGCTCATTTAATATTAAAGGCTTCAACGAAAAAACTACTAAAGGAAAATCTGTTGGAGCCGCTGGGACATATCCAGGTAATCGTCAGTTTGGTTCATCTGTGCATAGAACAGTTATTGAAAAATATGATATAGATAGTAATTGGACAAGATGGAGAAAAGGAATAGAGTATTACTATAGTGGTGCTTATCTTGACTTTGATGAATTAGAAGCAGTCCTTTATCAAGGAACTGAAGACGAAATCAATGTACTATTTGATAGCAAACAGTTTGCTACTAACAATGCTGATAGTCGAAGTCACTACACAGCTAGACGTACAATGCTTGGGAATAAACAGCTGGGAACAATTGTAGAGAAGTACGTTGACAAAACACTTTATCAATCAGAATATGACCGCAATGAAATCTGGCTAAAAATTCAACAGGATGAATTGTCTGACATTTCACCTCTAAGGAGATCAATTGGAGAAAGAATCACTGATGGAGTAACCTCTGCAAATATATTAAACGTTCTTACTATAGATAAAAAGCCAGCGGTTTACAGCGGAAAAACAATCGGGCAAGATAATATTGAAATTAAAATTACGTTATCTAAATCGGCTGTTGAAGCAACTCCTTTCATAACAAAAAATTTTGGAAACTTTAGTTCACTAATTGGTCAAATAGGCTATTTCCCTGATTTTTTAATTGATAGAAATCTTGATCTAAGCGAAACTTTTAATGACGGTGCTAAATACTTTGAAGTATTAGTTAGCGAAGAGCTTGCCAATAAATCTTTTAAATTACTTGATAATACTTCTGAACTACCACCATCTCTTTTAGATATAAATGAATTAGATGAAATCTATAGTACAGCACACGCCACTGGGGCTATAAAAGCTAATTTTACATTTCAAAAAGCTGATTATCAAAGATACTTTAAAAGTCAATATTTAACAGCAGACGTTGTTCAGCAAGAAGTTAACCAGCTATCATATTCAGTTATGCCGTTTGCCATTCAATCTATTCTTATTGTTGGAAATCAATTAGAGCTTACTGCAGTTCAACAGCAAGGCTCAATTAATCTTTTTACAGCAGGAGAACAGTTTAATTGGATTATATGTGCGGACAACAGCTTTACTAAGAAGATTATTGACAATGATGCCGATGGAAATTATTTACATAAAGAGCCACCGCCAGGTGAGGAAAGATGGAAACGTTTAATTACGGATATAGATCCATGGATTGATCCTGTATTTACTGAAAATTCTTCACTGCAATATGCAGAGGTATTTTGCTGTAGTTGTCCTGATTTTTCGCATGCAGCTATACGTATGCCAGAAGCAATAAATGATGACGGAACTAGCAATAATAAACAACGACGTTTTCCTATTCCATCAGCTATGAGTTCAGCAAGTTATGAAAAGTCTGGTGTTATAGGAGCCGCTGGCATACTTCAAAGCTGGGAGACTTCTAAGTATAAACATAGTTTTAGATTATGCAAGCATACGATTGCTGCTATGTTTATCAATAAAATCAAAGTACAAGAGCCGAAAGCTTATCCATCATTTGATAGTAGAAATAAATTTGAACAGCGTTTAAAAAAAGACATGGACGAAGTAGCTAATGAATTTCGATCTCAGCTAAAAAGATCAAAAATAACAACAGCTGAAGTAATTTTTATGCTTTCACAGGGACTAAATCTTGATGATATTGAGACGGCTTTTGTAATGCTCAATAGCAACTACTAAAGTTTTATACAATGGTAGAAAAGATAGTAGTGCCGTGACATCATCTCAGACTTCTAATTTTGACGGTGCAATTGCAGCAGCTAATAGTTTAATTGCAGCTCAAGGGTACGGGATTAAAGACTATCCTTCAAACATGGGTGGTTTGATCTCAGCAATTAATTCATTAAACTTACCTCCATCTGTTGTAGGAATTACTCCTCCTCAGTGGATGCCTACAAGAGATGAAAACGGAAACATTACAGGAGATGGCTGGGAGCCCGCACCTCAAAATGGAACTCTTTGGTTTGATACTCGCCAAGGACGTTTAATGGTATGGATCAATGATGGCTTTTATCAAGCAAATGGAAGCAACGAATTTATTGCTGTAGGGGATACAGCACCAACAAATCCTGTAAAAGGTGAACAATGGTATAACGACAGTAATGGTATCTACTATATTTTTGACGGTTCCGTCTGGGTAGCCCTTACAGGAGGTGATAATTCGTTTAATGCATTGAGCACAGAAATTGATTTACTACGAAATCAGTTAGATCAAGTCAGCCTACGCAGAAGTGCTGGTAGGGAATATCGAATATTTGATTTATCTCAAATTCCAAGTAATGTTCCATCAGGCAAAGTCAGTGCAAATACTGAAATCCCGTCTCAGATTACTACTATTGCAGTTTCTACTGAAGATCAAAATAATATTATTTCCCAGCCAGGCGCTATTGGTGATCTCATTGACATTGAAGCATCAGACGGATCAATACTAAGATTTAGTATTACTAATAAAAACGAGAATATCTATACAGTTACCAAAGTACTAGGAAACAGAGCTCTTGTAGCAGACGAAGAAGTAAAGGTATTTATTTATCCTCAAAACCAAGAATATGCAACGCTCGAATATACTGACGCACAAATTGCTAGTTTTCAGGCTCAAATAGATGCAATGACAATTAGCGTGACTGCAAATCAGATGTTAGATCTAGAAGCTGAAATTGATGCGCTAACAGCAGTTGTAAATGCACTTCCTACAGGAGCAACACCAGAGCAGCTTGCTGCTTTGCAGACGCAAATAGATAATAACTTGACTAATATTTCATCATCGGCTTTATCTATTACAAGCCTTGATACTAGACTATCTTCGGCTGAAACAACGTTAAGCAATGCCGCCACTTCAGCAGATCTCGTAAGTTTAACTAATACCGTAACCATTAATAAGACAGACGCTGACAATGCAGATGTGGCTCTTGGAGTAAGAATAGATAATATCAATGCTCCTCAACTAGCTTCTGATATCTTATCTTTACAAAATGAATTTAATGGGTTAATTAAGATTCACTATTCAGCTACTGTTCCTGTTGATAATTTATCTAATGGAGATTTTTGGTTTGACACTGAAGAATTAAGAATTTTAGTTCGCCACCAAGGAGTGTGGCTAAACCCAGACCGTAATGCTGATTTTGACAGTACCAGCAATGAAATAAAAGAAGCCATAACAGACGCAACAGATTTTGCAGATTTACAGACTCGAATTTCACAGTTATAGTAAATAGAGGAGGGTAGAATAGAATCACTCAAAGAGAATAAATGAGTCCATTTATATTTCCAGATCCCAATGTCACTACAGTTGTCACAAATGACGCTACAGGTGAAACCTGGGAATATGTAAGAGGTGTTTGGCAAGTACGTCCGCCAGAAGATGATCATACTCATACAGAGTCAGAAATTACAGATTTGCATGACATACAGAGCAAATTAGACAGCCTTAATTTGTTAGTGGCGAACTTGCAGGCAGATATAATAGATTTGAACTCAAAAGTGCAAACTTTAGAGGGTACCCAATTTCTTATTCTGGAATAGTAAATGGCTTCCTACAAAGTATCTGGTCTATTGACCACAGGGGAGGCGTCGTCTGACGATCTCCTTTATTTGTCAGATACTACTGATGGCGGCGTCTCTTATGCTTCTAAGAGCATCTCCGTCGGTAATTTTCTGAATGGCTTCGCGACTGAATCATATGTTACATCTGCACTTGATGCGCTAGTAAATGGCGCTCCTGCTGCCTTAGACACTTTAAAAGAACTGTCTGATGCTCTCGGAGCAGATAGTAATTTCTCCACAACAATTACAAACTTAATCAACGGCAACGAAACTCACGTTGATAACATGGCAACACTTACAGGTGTTGCTAAAGACTCTACAACTCTTGGCACATTTACTGGATCTACTATTAGTGATTCAGTTGACATCAAGACTGCTCTGCAAGATCTCGAAACTAAGGTTGAGACTAAAGGTGATGCAACTGCTTTAAATGCAGTCACTTCTAATGCTAATGACTTAGTTGCTCTGACTGGTTTAGCAGCCGGTTCTGTTGATCTCGGCTCGTTCACAGGCTCAACAATTGTCGACGCATCTGATATCAAAGCTGCTCTTCAATTGTTAGAGACTGCTCTTGAAGCTGAAGCTGCTTCTCGTAGTGCCGCTGACATCACTCTTCAAGGTAATATTGACGCTGAAACAACCGCACGTACTAATGCGGTTAGTGACGTTGAAGATGATGTTGATAATTTAGAAAGCCTGACTGGTATGGGCACAGGTGCCACAACTTTGGGTACCTTCTCTGGTTCTACAATTAACGACAACACAAGCGTTAAGCAAGCTCTGCAAGCACTTGAAAGTGCACAAGAAAGTGAAGCTTCTACACGCGCTTCTGCTGATACAACTCTTCAGTCCAATATTGACACTGAAGCAGCAGCAAGAATTGCCGCAGTATCTGATGAAACCACTGCACGTCAGAATTCCGACGTAACACTTCAGTCAAACATTGATTCTGAAGCTTCTGCCCGTACATCTGCTGATACAACTCTGCAGTCCAATATTGATGCAGAAGCTGCTTCACGTGTAGCTGCCGATAACACTCTTACAACCAATCTGGCTACTGAAGTTAGCGACCGGCAAGCCGCGATTTCAGCGGAAGAGACAGCACGTATTGCTGCTGATGCCCTGCTCCTGCCCTTAACTGGCGGCACTATGAGTGGTGCAATTGAGCTTGGCCAAACAGGCACTCCACTGATTCAGACTCAAGACTTCTCTACAGCTGTTACTGGTAGTTTCTCTAAGCCCATTGCTAATGCATTTGACGGAATCATTAACCAAGGAGAGGACTACAACGCTCAAACTGCTACAAACGCAGCTGTAGTAACAATTCCAATTAATCCGCCAGTTCCGGTTACCGGAAGTGTGACTATTTATGGTGAAACAGCTCAGCCTGTGGCAACCATGAATGTTTCAGTTACTGTAGATGGTGTTAAGACTGAAGCAAACGGTGTTAGTAATGAGCACACATTTAACGTATCTGGTTCCTTAACCGAAATTACAGTTCAAGGTGGTCATCCACAAGGAAGAACTTACATTGATGGCATCGCTGTTGATGGTGTTCTGCTTGCAGATACTAATGTCGTATCCTCCGGTGTCACCTCTGCTGCAACTCTCGGTGTTGACGGTACAGCTTCATTCTCTGGATTGATTTCTGCTTCTACAGCACCTACAGCTGATGCACACTTGGTTAACAAGTTGTACGCAGATAGCCTGGTTGCTGGCGTTGATCTGTCTGGTATTGCTACTAATGCAGCTGCTATCGCTGCTGAGACAACAGCACGTACAAATGCTGATACAACTCTGCAGTCCAATATTGATGCAGAAGCTGCTTCACGTGTAGCTGCTGATAACACTCTTACAACCAATCTGGCACAAGAGGTAACAGATCGCACTGCGGCTGTTTCTTCTGAAGCTTCTGCCCGTACATCTGCTGATACCACACT
>MDSY01021405.1_pt1 | contig 15453 bp, 11 predicted proteins | sample 811131 | NCBI WGS metagenome assembly MDSY01 (sample SAMN05326643, study PRJNA326480) | marine metagenome | isolation source: seawater | place: Atlantic Ocean: South West | collected 2010 | reverse complement strand
TGCCGCTTTGCACGACTTGCAGTTCTTTTTCAGATAGCCGTGCGGTCAGGGGTTGCACTCCACGCTATGGTATTTCTCGCTTCCGTGTGGGCACCGCTTACTTTCCCTCATTATCCACCTCCGCGCGCACGTGCGTCTGCACTCCACGCGCCACGACGCGCGAACACAAGAGTGGTAGCTTTTTCGTCGCTTTCGTCCCGTCCCAGAACTCCCGAAATCGGACGACCCAAAAGAGACTCGCGTCGATTCGTAAACCAGGACTTCCCCTTCCGGCCGCGTGGACCGGCGGCACATCTCGACGCACCCGGCACGACGCACGACGCACGCCCGCGCCTACACGAGTCACGTCACGATGACTGCGTGCGACACGGACGCCACGCACACGCGTCCCACCACGCACGATGCGCACACCAAGTCCACACCGTCCCTGAACCCATTTCCGTCCCCATCCGCGGTGACCGAATCGTTCCACGGTATAGACCCATCGGGCGGCTTCCCCAAGGAAGATTTAAAGGATGTTAAGGACAAGACTGAAAAGGACAAGAAAGACACGACTCCAGCGAAGCACCCCTCCCGCGTGGACACCACTCCTTTGGAAGGTGTCCACGCCCTGGCGTGCGCCATCATCGCCGCGAATCACTGGTCCCTGTGGTACGGCGAGAAAAAGCACGGCGCGTTCGAGCTCCAAGGCGGTTTCGCAGTGACCGTGTTCTTCTTCATCACCGGGTTCGTCATGTTCCTGGCGTACGGCAACAAGGCGTGCCGAGAGGACTTCGAGTATTGGGTATGTTTGGGTAGGTTTGGGGAGTGTCTATCCCGAGACAGCATCTATCCCGAGGTCATCCCTATCTTTGCATCCCCAATTCGTCCCGAACGAGATTTCGAATCGACATTTTGTATGGGCTTTTTGGCAACTCTTTTTGGCAATCTCTCGCTCACATATCCCCAAACCATCCCCAACCCCAGGACTTCATCAAGCGCCACTATGTGCGCTTGATCCGAGTGCACTGGCTGTGCATAGTAATTTACACCCCCGTTATTTTTCACAACTACCAAACAATAGCGGATGATTATTACTTTTGGCAGAATGAAAGGGGGTGAGAAGAACCTTTGGGTTGGGTGGATTCTTAATCCGTTTTTTCTGTCCAGTTGGATCGGCGCTCCGTTACATTATTGGAACTCAGTGGCGTGGAGCATTTCAAAACAGGTTGGGTTCTACCTTATGTTCCCTTCTATTGCGCGGGTAGTGAAACGACGGCTTCACCGGGAAGAAGGTGGGTCTCTGCTTGTTTCTGTAGTGGCTAATGGGAACGCTAATGGAAAAGAAAACGTTGATAAAAAACAAGTCCAAACCACCGGCGCTGTGAACGAAACCGACGGTACGTTTTTTTTCCCGTAAAATCCTGCTCGCCTTTTCCTGCTCGTTTCGTTTACCACTTTGTTAGTTTTCATTGCGATCCTGTGAGGAATTCCTCATCATCCCGATACGAAGAAGCACCCAATACGTCCCAATACATCACACCCGACTGCCCTTCATACAAAAACTGAAGACGTCTTTCCAAAACCCAGACGCTTTGACTGAACTGCGGTACACCCGACGCGCGCGTTTCCTATACGTCCTTTCGGTAATGATCCCCTTCGCGGCGATGGCGTTCTTCAACAACTCCGCGCTCCGTGAGTATTGGGCGTCACCCGATGTCCAAAGGGACCCTGAAATCAATAAAGAAACCGTCACGGAGTTGGGATCAGACGTTGATGGAATAAGAGCATATTTCCTCGCGCGAAGCTGGACCCCGTTTCGGTTACCTGCCTTTTTATTGGGTACGTGTCTTTGGTGGATAAATATGCGTTCCGGTTGACGGTGTTTTGGGCCTTAGCGGCGGCGTTCAGCGTAGCGTACTCCGAAAGCAAACCAGTGCGACTCTTCTCAGAGTGTTTCCTGTTACTACCCGCAGCTTATTTAGTGTTCGGCCTTAATATCGCTGGGTGTGAATCCACAACCTACCGGCTATTGAAACACCCGATACTCCTGCTAGGGGGTAAAATATCCTACGCCGCGTATCTTTTACAGTTCCCGGTGTGGACCTACATCGACGCCGCGGCGTACGGGACGTTCGGCAACAGGTACGTTTTTCCGTTTTTTTTATGCCGTAAAATCCTGCTCGCCTTGTACTGCGTAGTGAGGGTTGATTCTGACGGTGTTTGGTATGATCCTGCGAGGGATTCCTCACCATCCCGATACGAAAAACGCACCCAATATACCCATACAATAAACTGACTTCCTTCTTTCCAAAAACCCACAGGTTTCCCCCGTGCTCGCGAAACGACCCGAGCGCAGCCGAGTCCTGGACCGACTGCTTCGCGAAATCCGGGTACCAGGAGTGGCCCGACATAATGGTCGTGTGGAATGTATTTTTACTGTTCGTCGTGGCGTACTTGGTGAATCGTTATTTTGAATTCAAAGCCGTGGCGTGGCTCGCGACGAAAGTGCTGAAAAAAAAGTGATGAGTTGAGTTTTGGCTTTTAATTTATTTCTCGTTCCAACCAAAAAGAGTTTCTTTGCCCCTCTTGGACGTCGCGACGAAGGTCCTCTTGTCACACCCGCGCGCGCGTTCGGGACGTACTCGAGGGTTACGCCGTGCACGTCCCTTCATCACACAACTGCCCCTCCACCCCTTCCCTCGCACAATGCGCATGGCTTCTGACGTGTTGCGAAAGCGTCATCCCCCTCCCACTGGGAACGGGGCAAACGGTACCTCGGAAGCCTCGGACAAGGGCGTTCCCTTCGCACCTTCCACGCCGGAGACCTCGCGTCGTTCGTGCGACAACGACGAGCTCCCAATGCCGTGCACGACTCCGACGTCAAGCCCGCGGGGCTCAGCACGACAAAACAAGGAGTTCGGAGGCATGGTAGGTGTGTTAACCATCATGATCCTATCCCACCTCGCCGCTTATTACTTGCTCCTGTGCGTGGAGGTGAAAAAAGGAGAACTCTACCCTTTACCGTCAACTACACATTCCCTAACTACACTAAAAAACGATTTAAAGGCACTCGCAACCCCAACGCAACTCACCTGGGTCGTGTACCTTGGATTCTTACTACTCCAAATTATCCTCGCGTTAGGTTCACCAGGCCCGACCGTGTATGGGTACCCAGTCACGGAAACGGGCGAGAGGGTGGAGAGCGGTGAAAACTATACCTCTCAAAAAAACCAAAAGCGTTTGAAATATACGTGCAATGCGTTAGTGTCGTGGTGGGTCACACTTGCAAATACTGCCATAATCGTCTACGCATACGGCGACGCACCGTTACTGTGGCTCGCGGATAACAGGGGGAGGTTACTCACCGTGGCGGTTATATTGGCTAACACAAGCTCGTTACTCTTTTACCTCCACGGACGGTTCTTGTCGAAGGCTTTTTCACAAAAAAACCAAAAATCAAAAAACTTTTTTTTCGATTTTTTCATGGGCGTCGAGTTCAACCCCCGTTCGTTTTTCGGAAAACTCGACTGGAAGCTGTTATTCGAGTGCAGAGTGAGCTGGGTTCTGTTGTTTCTGCTCACGTTAAGTGCGGTGGGGAAGCAAGCGAGGAACCGACAAGAGTTTCTCGAAGACCTCGAAGATGATTACAATGATGACTACGATGGCGAAGTCCGAGACGATATTTCAGACACTTTTGCGTTACCTTTCCTCGGGCCTATTGCGATGCCTATTAACCACGTAAGCTCCGCGTCGTTGTTGATTCTCACCGCGCACTGGCTGTACACGAACGCGGTGCAGAAAGGCGAGCACTACGTGCCCTTCACGTTCGACGTGTACAAGGAGAAGTTCGGGTGGATGCTGGTTTGGTGGAACGCGGTGGGGGTTCCGTTTCTTTACACCTCGGTGTCGTTCATCGTCGCCGAGAACGATCCGAGGCTTTCGTATGGGTATTCCGGGTTTTTGTGGGTTACTTTACTCTCCTCCTACTACGTCTGGGACACGGCGCAGTCACAGCGGGTCACGTTCAGAGCAAAAAGAATCAATAAAATTACCCAACCCAGATCCGAATCATGCTTCAAGGTTGATGAATACCAAATACCTTGGGGCTTACCAAACACTTCAGGTCTTCCCTCGTCTGATGAAAATAAAAAAATGGTCCCTCTCCGCCGCCGGTTCGCGTTCCCCACATTGCCTTGGTCAGAGCTGAAACACCCAGACTACATCGCCACCCGGAATGGCGGTACTTTGTTAACCTCCGGGCTCACGGGCATGGCTTGGAAGATTCACTACACTTGTGACTTTCTGATGGCGTGCGTCTGGGCGGGGACGTGTGGAGGGTCTCCTTTCGAATTTCCTGTGGCGTATGTTTACCCTCTATTCTTCGCAATAATGATCTCTCACCGTGCTCGCCGAGACGAGAAACGCATGCGCGCGAAGTACCAGGAGGATTGGATGGAGTTCAAAAAGAAAGTGTCGTGCGTGTGGGTGCCGGGGGTGTTCTAGGAGGAGTTGAGGGGAGTGAGACGAGGAGTGAGAGAAAGGAAGAGACGCAAGGTGCGACGGTGAAAAAAGAAAAAAGACTACATCACATAAGACACTGCACGTCCGCGGCTACGTTCTTTCGATCGTCCTCGCTCAGCTTTACTCGCACGCCCCCGACGCGAAGAGCGACGCCGAGGTCATCGTCGTCATCACTGATTTGTTGCTCCTCCCCTTGTTCCTTTAATTCTTCAGTGGTATCAACGGGGTCGTCGTATCCCCACCCGCCATCGGAGTCGTCGTCGTTATTTTCACTCGTCTCACGATCAAAATCATTCGCGTCTGAGACTGTTTGCTCATACGATTTCGCTTCACCTTCGCCGTGTATAGGTTCCGTGTCGCTGTCGTCATCAGGGTCCATGAACACCACGGATAGGGCGCCTTGCATGGAGTCTACTAGTGGCATGGAAGTGACGGTAGCGAGGCGGCTGTTGGACAAGTAATTATTTTCTCCCACTCGAGACCGTCCGCTCGCGATTTCACCCGCCGCGACGACGGCTTCGTCGGGGACGTATGGATATTTAGTCTGGTAACTAGTCGTATGATTGTTTGAATCCCCACTATTGACATCAACACACCCTGGTCCAGGCACCACTCTTCGGGTCACGTCAACGAAAGGCGCACCTAGTGAGTAATCCACGCCATTCAACCCGAATCCGAACCCGACAAAATTATTTTTCTCGTCCGGCCATTTTCCCCAAAGCAAATCAGCCTTTGTCGAGTCAGTTCCATTTTCTCCGTCTATTTGCTCACTACCCATAACTGCCAACTGCAACGCCTCGCCTGGATCCACACGCCACGCACCCTCATCACTCCTTAGGTGCTTTGGTAAGTCGCCAACCGCACAGGGCGTCCAATCTGCAACTTTGGAAAACGCGCCGTAACTTTTTGGAAAAGACTTTTTTTTATTTTCAGACTTTGTTTCGTCCAGACTTTTCCTCGCAACTTTTCCTTTCCCTTTGCCCTCAGATTCCAGACTCTTTTTTCGTTTCTTCGCTAAACCAGCCCGCACTGCTTTCAGAAAAGCAGAGTCGTCGTCGTCGTCCATGGGAGTACTCGCAGAACGAGCCACTCCATTTGGTGATACCTTTTTATCAGATTTGTTGTTTCCCAAAAATTCCCCGAGCAACTTCCCTGCAGCGGTTTTGAACGTTCGCCCCGCCCCGGGTGCCGTATCGATTAACGCTTTGAAAAATTGATTTTGAGCTGAACTCATTTGCGCAGTCGACAGCTGTAACGCCCGGCGGGTCATGAACCACACGAGTTTCTCTTTGCGCTCCGTGATTTGTTTTTCATTTTCGTTTTTTTCGTTTTTTTGAAAAGAAAACGAATCGGCAATGACTCGCGTCGCCGCCGTCGCCACCAACGCGAAAACGTCAGAATTATCCTGACTGTTTACGATGCTATTGCCGTCTACGACATTTAGCCTATCAAGCGCTGCTTCCACTGCTGCTAAGAAAAGTTCCTCGTCCAACGTTACCCACCGTTTGCGCAGGCGCTTGACGACTAAACTCCAATCCTCAAACGAAGGTTTTGTGGTTGCAGACGTATGGGTATTTAGTCTCTGAGTTTCTGCAGTAGCAGTACCACGGGTGCCAGCTGTCGCATTTACTTCATCCCTCGCGACACACACTCCGACGTGCATCAGCGCGTCGACGCATGTCCGGATATCGTCCCTCGCGGCGGCGGCGAAGAACCGATTTGTCGCGGACTGCTTTAGTTTCTTCGGAGAACGCAGCAAATTGTGTTCCGCCGACGTGTGAGTATTTACCCTCTCGTTGTCATCCGCGTCGTCATCTTCATCATCGTCATCGTCATCACTGTCATCACTGTCATCACTACTACTACTTTCAACTGATCCGTGGCTCTTCCCCCGGCTTTTACGGTCCCCCTTGCCTCGGTTCGCGAGCGCTCTTTGAGTGTTAGCCTCCGCCTTTTTGCGCCGGCAAAACTCCGCCGTTACTAAATCTAATGCTGCACTCCTTGCACCTTTACGTAGCTCTTCAAGTTGATTCTTTTGCGCCCCCCAGTACCTCTCGAACAGCCACTGTAACGCGCGTTCCGAGGCGTGTCGCAATAGCGTTAATTGCGGCATCTCGTTGTGCGACGCTGCCATCCGCACGTCCACGAGTACGATTGGAATGCCCAGACGTTTCGCTAACGTCATGACCGGCGCGGCGTACTTGCCCTTCTGGCTCGGATCAACCGCGCCGTTGACCATGCGCACGATAGCCGCGGCGTATGCTAATCTTAACATGTTTTCGGAGACGTTCGGGGTAGACGGGTTTGAACCAGGGACTCCTGGGTCAAGGGACCGGGTTTCCAACAAAGAGGCGGTGCAATCCACGGCGTGCGGCACTCGGCCTCTACGCCGCCAATCCGCGACGCGGTTGATTGCGCTGTCCCTCGCCGCGACATCGTCTCCTGATAACCCAACCCGCACTTCCTCCCATTCGTCCCAGTCTACCCACGGGACTCGTCGGGTACCCCCCATCACAAGGAGGAGTGCGCACACGGCGCGGTGGGGCAATGAGCTGCCGGAGAATGAATCCATGAATGCAAGCGTGAAATAAAGCAACTCGAAAAAATGCACTCTAAATTCTTTTATCTACAACTGCTACAGGTACACCACTCCTACAAAGCCGCTTATGACTAACCCACACCCTAGAAACATGAACGTCGTTGCCCCCGCATCCCCCAGCCACTTTGCGTGCCCCAAAAAAACCTCCACCACCGCGGCGAGTGGGATTTGAAGCGACAGCCCGACTGAAGCCGTAGTGGGGCTGGTTAATAAAACCGCTCGAGCCCATAAATAATCAGACAGAACGTTGTCGATCAAGCCTTTCGCAATCGCCAGCGCGATGACACTGGACGTACAGTCTGTGAATAAATCCGACCACAATCCAAACACGGAATACCCCAACAGTATAAGACACCCAACTCCTATCAGATTCACTGCACCTAGCGTTCCGAGAAACAGCAACATGCTCGTCTCTGGATCGTCGGGGAGAAAATATCGAATAGCCGCCGTGTACCCGGCGTACATCGCCGCCGCTAGGATGCATAAGAAATTACCCAAGTTGCTATCTTTCGCGATACTTCCAGACTCAATAACCACGTCGTCTCCGGTACTAGTTGGTGAGTACGTTGTGTCGTCCATGGGCACGTCTAATGGTTCACCGCTGCTGTTGCTGTCCGCTAAAGTTACTAAACCCGAACCTAGCATGTAAACTAGAATCGCGGCTAACCGCTTGTTAGTGTACCGCTCGTTTACTAACCAAACGCTTAACCCGAACGTAAACACCGCACTACTTGTACTTAAAATGCTATTAGACGTCACACTAGTGTATAGTAACGAGTAGTTGAACAAGAGCTGCGCGGTGAACCATAAGGGGGCTATATATACAGCAGCTCGGACGGTATGGTGGAACCGCTCGGCGTCGGTCAAGCCCACGAATGATCGATGGTGAGAACGAGAATGTATGACATTCTCGCCGTTTCCGTTAGACTGGTTGTCCATAGAAGAGCTTGTTCTTGAATTAATTCGTCTTGTGTCGATTTTTCCTCGTATGCATTCAACATCTCCTTCCGGGATGTCAAGCAACCGTGTGCCGTACCCTCCATCCTCCTCCGTCTCGGAAGCGGCGGAGACGTAATGAGATTCGTCGTAAGCCGAGTTGAATTCGTCCGCATCATCGTCGTCATTCTCACCACCCCTGTTCGCTTCATCGTAATTTACCTCCCCTCCCGACACTTGCTTCCGCACGAAATAAACTGGTAACAGCACCACGAACAGAGCGTTGCATATGTACGTCAACAGGAGAGGTGACAGACCCGCGGCTTCCAGTGATTCGACTAGGAATGAACCACCGACCCACACGAAGCAGACTAGCAAAATAAAGAAATAACCGAGCGCGGGGCCGTGTAAGTTTCTTAGCGTGCCTGTTATGAAACCAAGCGGGTCCTCACCCACCGCGGGAACGGGGCGGCGGGAAGACATAGCCGGAAGGGCGAACCCAGGCGCGACCTCTCAATGACGATGAATTACGCGTTTGTTGGTTTTTGATGAGTTTCTTTGTTTTCGGTGCCCACTAACAACGATTTTCCAAACCACCTCGCGCGGTGTCTGTGTGCCTCCGGGTGGTACGCGTGGTGCGTAGGGTTGACGAAAGGACCGTGACCGTGACTGTCGGTGCGACGTCCGGTGGACGTCGGGCGTTTGACGTTTCCCTCTAGGCATTTAGTCTGGGTGTGGTCTTAATCTGGAAGAGGGCGAACGAAATCGATCTGTGAGCTATTGAAAAAAACACACCATGGCCTCATCCGATGGGTGGTCCTCCACGCAGTGGGACACGTTCCACCGCACTGGAGTTGAACCCACAGACACCCCAGACGTCCCGTACCGCTTAGAGGGCCTGGAGACCGGTAAAACAAATAGTCGCAGAGTGGTGGAGCTAGACGGCGATGGAGGGTTCCGCGACCCAATAAACAGAGCTCCTTCTTTCAGGGGAAAAACAAACGACGTCAAGAAGCAAATCCCGAAGGTAGTGGCGGGGTGGTCGTGGTCGTTTTCGCCCCGGGTTAATGCCAGTTCATCTTCACTCACGGCATCCTCCTCGGTTGTGACGATTCGCCTTCCTGGTGTACTCAACGACGGTGCTGACAAACCGAAAGGGTTCTTGGGGAAGCTTTTCGGGATGCCGAGTAGATTAAGCGACGCGTTAAAACACGCCACGGGCGCGCCGAAAATAGTGCTCTCGCGGGAATTGAACCTGCGGGGGATTACCAATTCTCTTCTTCCTGAGAGCAGTGGTGTGGATGGTAAGGCAAATAGTCTGTTCACCGATAGTGATGGTAAGACAACTGGCTTGTTCACCACTGGAACGTTACGGTTACACGTGTTCCCTGACATCTCAATTGGAGTGAGTACAAAAGTTATAGGCAAAGACCGGGACGATTCGTTTCGCGTTAGTTTGGACGCGGAAGCCGGGGTGGATCCCAACTACGTAATTGACCCATCAACAAGCGCGTTTCGAGTCTCGGGAGGGATTTTTCTTGAACACAACCCTGATACTCAATTCAGAGGGACGGCTTTGAACGTTCTGTCACCCCTGGATGTACTGGAGGACAGGGTGAGTATAGGCGCGAACATAGTGTGTGTGGCGCGGGCGAAAGGCGAATGCAAGCGAAACCCGAGGTACGAAAGGCGTTTAGGCCGAGACAGTGGGTATTTAGACCGAGACGCAGGGTCTTCCGCACGAGCCATCAGATCTGACGCCCTGGAGCCTCCCCTAGGCAGGCCTTCCGGCTCACGGCGGATGTCAAGGGCGTCTCGGTACGACCAACGCGACGTCGCGGTTGTGGTCACCGCGACGCGCGACGACTCAGTCTGGGCGAGGGTTAGGATATGGCGCGGGCTGTTCGTCAAGGTGCAGTCCAAGGTGAAGTTCTCGAATGGAAGGAGTCAGATTGATTCGGATTTACACATAGAAGCAGGCTCAACACACTCTGGAAGACGAAACGTCGGGTTCACCGCCCCTACCGTTACCTTCGAGTTTGAAGCCAACCCTAGTGAAACTGATTTATCAAAGGAACGGTTTTGGGAGTTTTACGAAAGGGGTTCGGCGAAGGAAGCGGCGGTGTTGGAATCGAAGCGGCTAAAGGGAAGCGTGTTTGAGAAGGATACACAGCTGGGGAAGGAGATAGTAGCTAGGGTGGAGGATGAGCGGTTCGTCGAGAGTCGGCTACATAACGAGTTCGCCGACCCGGTGGAGGTTATGAAGCAACGCAAAGACGGCGACCGTGAGTTTCAAAATTCAAAAATTAAAAAAAAACGATCCGAACGCACGACGCGGAAACAAGAGTGGAGGGCGCAAAGCAGAGCTGAAGCTGCACAGAGACGTGCACGCAAACTTCAACGCAAACAGGAACGCATGATTCTTGCGAAAGAAACATTGGCAGAGAAGAAGGATGTGGGCACGTTTCGACAGAAGATTCGCGACGAGGAAAGGGAGGAACGTGAACGCGCCAAGGAAATCGCGGAGGACGAGCGGCGCATGGTACTTGAAGCGGAAACTGAGCGGTTGCGGCTGGAGAAGGCGAAGAAGAAGGGGAGGATGAGTACGCATGCGGAAACAATTAATGAAACTGTCGGTGACTCGCCGGGAAGTGACCCGACTGTGGACGGGATTCACGAGGAAAAGGGGCTGGACGCTACGACTGGAAGTGGCGCTACTCGTGTTGCTGGTGCTACTGATACGACCGATACTAACAGTCCTACCAATGCTCCTTTGGAGAGTACTGCTGCGACGACGTCAGATTCAACCTTGTCTTCTGAAGAAGATGCACGAGCGGTACCGTCAGTTATGTCTCCTGACAATTCTTCAGCGTCTTCCGGTTCAGAGTCAAATTCAGTCACGACCCGATGCATTTTTGGGTTGGGAAGCGACGTTTCGTCCCCAGTTATCTCGTCAGAAAAGGCGTTACGTGAAACGGCTCGACAGGAAAAGGAAAAGTTGAGGCTTAAAACGAAACTCCAAGCGGAACGTTTACGGAAAGAAAAAGAAGAAACTGAACTCCGTGAAAAGAAAGTCAAAGAAGAAGCTGAAGCGATAAGAAAAGCGGACCAAAAAGCAAAAGAGGAAAAGTTGGAAAAATTAAGAGAAGAAACTCGGAGAAACGCGGAAGCCGAGTTGAAGGAGATCGCGGCGCAGGCAGAGTTACGGGCGAAACGTGCGAAACGGGATGCCAAGCTAAGAGAACGACGTGCCATTGAATACGAAAAGGCAGAAAAGAAAAGGGAAAGGGATGAGGAGCTCGCGGCGATTGAGGAACAGAAGCAGTGGCAAGCCGCCGCTTTGAAGGTAAAAAAAGATAAGGAAAAGTTGGAGAAGGAACAGGAGCGTATCGCGAAACGAGAGGAAGAGTTGCGATTAAAAAAAGAGAAAGAACTCGTGTTCGCGGAGGAGAGGGAGCGAAAGGCAAGGATGAAGACGGAAGAAACGAACAAAGGCCAAGGCTCCACTGTGAATCCGAGTGGGAGGTATTCAGGTGGAACTATTTCAAACAGAAAAAGTAACGCAAACAGTCTCACAACAAACGACACTACGATCGCGTTGGTCCCGGGCCACTGGATTGACCCGGGTGAAGAGGTCGGCGCACCGGGTGAACGGGCTATTAATTTAGTAATCGCTAATAAGTGTGAACGGAAGTTACGGAAACTGGGGTGGAACGTTGTCAGGCCTGATTTGTTCGACCCGCCGTTGAGCTGGGAGAGGTATTGCGATTGGGCGCGGGAGCAAAGCGCGTCTGGGGTTTCGCTGTTGGAAATTCACGGCCAAGGCAGCGACGCTTCGATGGAGGGTAAGGTTACCGGGGTTATTTCTCAATCTGAGATCGGGTCTTCCGCTTTAGGCGATGCCTTAGAGCAGAAATTCGGGCGGTTTCCCATGGACTGGAGGGAGTTGGTCGTGTCGCGAGTCGGGGGGGCCGTTGTCGAATCGTTCGAAACCGAGAAATTAGAGAAAATGACATTCACCGAAAAAGATGAGACGATGGATTTTATCGCGGACAATATCGCGCAAGCAGTGGAACAAACTAAGTTCTCCGAGCCGCCGAAGTACGGGTGCAGTAGTTCAGGGTGTCCGCGGGCGTAGTAGCAGGAGATTTGGGCGATATGTCGACTTCCCCTGACTGTTATTATTATTAGAAAACTTAAAACTCCTTTATCACTACACGCCAATTGCCAGGTTCACCACCCGTTCCTTCGTCTGGCTGGTTCAGCGTCTCAATTCCGCGACGCCGAGCACACCTTGCGTGTTGGATGTCAATTCTTCCGTAATAACCTTCGCCAAATCAACGGAACTGCTCGGCGTCGTGACGAGGCGCTCGTTCAGCTCGACCGGTTTGAGTTGGTTCAAAAAAACAAAGTCAGTTTTGTTTTACATTTTTATGTTTCCATCTCCGCTTAATAAACTTTCCAACTTGGACTCCACCTTCACCCGGTACTCCGCCCTGGCTTTTATGGTGTCACTTGAGGTGAACCGCCACCGCGGGGTGACCAGCGACCGCGCGTTGAACGCGGTGACGCCGTCGTCGCCGCCGGTTAAGTGGTGCGCGAGACTTCCAAAGGCCAATTTTGGCATTTGAGACAAAATATCGGCGAAAATAGAAAACACCTCTTCGGGCGAGAAATACGACCGCAACACGGGTACGATAACCTTCTCCGTCTCCGCGAGGTGCGCATATAACACGGTGCGGTAGCCGTGCACTGTGGAGGCGATTGCCGAGGCGGTCAACGTGTTGGATGAGTTCTCATCGTACGCGCAATCAGTCACCGCCGCGTTTACAATTTGTAAAACTCCGAAAAGGGACTGGTGGTGCTTTTCGCTCAACACGTCGCCCGGCCTGGCTTTGGTTTCAATGAACGGCGCCAGTTTATCAACCTCCATGGCGCGGTAGCTCGTGAAATGCTGCACGTGCGTGGACCACCAGTCCTGATGGGTTTTTGTTTGGAGAGAGGGAGTGGGAAGGGACACAAGAGTCAGTCAAAGTCAAGCTCTCACCCTCTGCAATTGGGACCCTTAAAAACTGCCTGAACTCTTCTTCGTCCGTTTTATTTGGCAAAACGCGTGTGCTTTTTGCCAAATAAAAACGACGAAACGTGACCCTTGGTCTCCCGAACGTGACTCAGCGTGCGTGTGTGTCTGTTACGGGAGGTCATGGTGTCGGTGTCGCGTTCGCCTTTGCGCTACTCGTACCTTGATCAGCTGCACCTCACTCGGTTCCAACTTCCGATCCCCTAGTGCGAACAACACGGCTTCGAACTTGGTGGATTCAGCTCGTAGGGCGTTGTGCATGAGTCGCAAAGCCATCAAGTCTGAATCTAAGGACCACGAGGCTTCCTTGTCTGCGGGGTACCGAGTTCTGTCGACGGCTAAGGAAGAGACGTAAGGGGTATGGGTGTACAGACCCTGGAGTACGGGGGTTTTGCGCGTAGCCATGGTGGGTGGATGGTGAGATCTCTCCGTATTGCGCGGCGCACTGTGTGCCGAGCGAGTCTCCCGAACGGGACGGCAACCCGAAACGACACCGAAAACTGAAAAACGAAATCCGAGAAAAAACAAAAAAGTGATGTCGGGATTTAAATTGCTGGGCGCGATGCGGGTCATCGCGCCCTCCCACTTCTCTCCGATAATATGCTCAACCGCACAACGGAAGGAGTTCCACGTCGCCCCCATGCGCGACTACACGGATAGGCACCAAAGGCACTTCACGCGTTTGTTAACCAAGAAAGCTGTGCTTTGGAGCGAGATGGAAAAAGCCAACGCGGTTTCGAATGCATCCGATAGAAAACTCGAGAGCTTGCTTCGTCGCGGGCACAGTGACGGGTACGAAGTGCTACAGCTGGGCGGGAACGACCCTGAGGAGGTAGCTGCTGCAACTGCATTAGCCCTAACATTCGGGTACGACTCAATAAACCTGAACTGCGGGTGCCCGGCGGTGGAAACCGGGGGCGGGGATTTCGGGGCGAGTCTGATGCGGGAAGGGGGGGATAACGCGGCGGCAGTTGTAGAGGCGATGGTGAGGGAAGTAGGTAAGGCAGCGAATCACAAACAAGTACCAGTTACTATAAAATGCAGAGTAGGTGTTTGCGAAACGATTGATGACATTTTGGGTGCGGATGCTAGTGCGGAACAGGTTGATGAAGTGTTAGCTGAACCGTTGCGAAAGTTTATAGAAAAGTGTAAAAACGCCGGCGCCGAGTCTTTTGTTATTCACGCCCGCCAAGCTGTGATGGCCGGCGTGACGCCAAAGAACAACCGGAACGTACCCCCGTTGAGGTACGAGTTAGTCACGGAAATAGCGAAAGAGTTTAGGGATACTTGCATTACTTTGAATGGCGGTGTTGGGAGTATTGGTGAATCTTTAAAAATTATCGATTCTACGAAAGAACTGTCTGGAATACAAGCCGGTCGCTGGCCCTTGTACAAACCGTTCGACTTGCTTGATATCGACGAAGAGTTTTATAACAGAACGTTCGATGCTGACATAAATGATAGCAATGCACTCGGGGGTTTACTCCACAGTTCCAACGCAACCGACGCGATTGAACAATACGTGTTTCGATACGCCGTGAGAGGGTTGGACAACGGTGAGGCAACAGTCGGAGCGTTGGCACGGCCGTTACTGTTGGCCTTGTCGGATTTGGACGACCGTGTTGCGTGCGACGATGAAAGGGACAACATGAGCGCGGTAGTTGAGACCCGGGACTTCTTGCTCGAATGCGTTGGTGAGTTGCTCGACTGTGCACATGGTGGGTCAGAAACGACGGACCCAAAGAGAATTCGCAAGGCGTTGGCCAAGGCGGTAGGGAAGAAGGTGGTTGGGAAGCAGCGGGGGACGCGAGCGGAAGCGGCGGCGAGTACAAGTAGTGGTGTGGGATGAAATGAATCAATTACAGTCACTTTTTTTACACCTGAACCTATAGCATCTGCTTGTCAAAGCTGAAGTAGCCTTGAATGGTGAACGGCTCTTGCTTGATTTCGGGCTCTTGTTTGATGTCTTGTTCGAGCTTGACCTCAGGCTCTTGCTTAATCTCGGGTGAACTCTTCTTCTCGCGCTTGACACGCTTCGAACTTGGCGGATCCGCGCGTGCCGCTTTGCACTCCGCACACCTACTCTTTTGCTTCCCGTGAGGGCAACCGGTGCACGCCACGCATTTCTTTTTTCGCTTGTCGTGAGTGCAGGGGGTGCACCCCACGCACCTGTCTTTCCGCTTCCCGTGCGGGCAGGGGTTGCACACAGCGCAATCGTTTTTCAGCTTGCCGTGCGGGACAGGGGTTTTGCACTTCACGCCGCTGCTTTTCCGCTTCCCGTGAGGGCAGGGGGTGCACACCGCGCAGTTCTTTTTCAGTTTGCCGTGGGGGCAGG
>MDSY01018579.1_pt1 | contig 15453 bp, 10 predicted proteins | sample 811131 | NCBI WGS metagenome assembly MDSY01 (sample SAMN05326643, study PRJNA326480) | marine metagenome | isolation source: seawater | place: Atlantic Ocean: South West | collected 2010 | reverse complement strand
GTTTTATAATATCTATTTTTTTTGTGGCCATTTGACTTCCTTTTGTAAATAAAATTCTTATTTTTATATATTAGCACATTTGTTCTAATATTACAAAATGCTTATGTCAAACGGATTTATATCAGTTTATTTTATAATTTTATCTTGTTCCTAATACTACATCTAATGTAATATTTTTGGCTTCTCTTATTATTCCTAGTTTAATTTTTTCTTCTGGAAAAGTGTATAGCGCTAAGTATCCAACTAAATCATCCATAGATTTGATTTTTTCTCCATTTACTGATGTTATTATATCCCCGTCCCAGCTTTCATTATTATAATTACCTGTGTCATATAGTAATCCTGCTTCATCGCTAGGCCCCCCAGATTCGACACTAGTAACATATGCTCCAGTAATAGCCCTGTCTACTCCTGTTCCTTGCCTGATATCCATGTTTAGATCTGTTCCAGAAATTCCTAGCAATGGATACTCATGCTTTCCGTTATTTACAATTGCTAATACAACTTTTTCTATCAAATCACTTGGTACAGCAAATCCGACACCTGAAAAAGAACCGGATTCACTGATTATTTGTGTATTCATTCCAATTACATCACCTGAACTATTTAGTAATGGTCCGCCTGAATTTCCAGGGTTAATTGCTGCGTCAGTTTGTAATACGGCAGGAATACTATATGATGAAAATCCACTTAATTTTGTTCTGCCAACTCCACTTATTATTCCTTTGGTGATTGTGAATTGTTCACCAAAGGGGTTTCCTAATGCTATTGCGATTTCACCTGGTGTTACTAGATTAGATTTAGCAAAATTTAGAGGTTCGATTTTATGCTCTAGATCTTCAATTTTTAGTATTGCAATATCAGAAGGCGGGTCTGATCCTAGTATATTTGCTTCATACTCCATTCCGTTAAAAAATTTTATAATGATTTTTTCCGCATTATTTATAACATGAAAATTTGTGATTATCAGTCCTGAATCATCCCAAACAAATCCTGACCCACTACCAGATCTCATTTGACTATCTGTTTTTATGAATACGACAGAATTAATTGTATCTTGAAAAATTTCCGAATAATTTTCACTCGATATTTCATAAGCAGAATCATCAGAATTTAATAAAACTTCTTCTTGTATAGTTTTTTTTGATTCTAGGTCTTTTTCATCAGATGAACAGGATGCTAATAGAACTAAACTTATTAGCAACAATGAAATTAATACTGAATATTTATTATTTCTCATATTTTAATTATAAATTAAAATATGAGTTAAAATGTTAAGAAATTTTATAAATTTTTCCAACCAGATGAGATTGGCAATCGTCTATCTTTACCAAGAGCTAAGTTTGAGATTTTAACTCCTGGTGGGCTTTGCCGTCTTTTATATTCATTTCTATCAATTAAGTTTATATTTTCCATAATTATTTTTTTGTTACTAGAACCAAATTTTTTCTTAAATTCTCTAGCAATTTTATCCGGAGAAAATTTTTTTTCTATATAAAGTTTAATTATTAGATCAAGTTGATCGTAAGGTGGTAAACTATCGGAATCTAATTGATTAGGCCTAAGTTCAGCAGTTGGTGGTTTAATTATTATATTATTGGGTATTATTTCAGATAAATTAGTTTTATTAATGTGGTTGCATATTTCATATACCATAGTTTTAGAAACATCTTTAATGCAACTGAAGGCACCTGCCATATCTCCGTATAATGTTCCGTATCCTGTGGCCATCTCAGATTTATTTCCAGTTGCTAGTAATAAAAAGTTAAATTTATTTGCAAGAGCCATCATTATATTGCCCCTGATTCTAGATTGTATATTTTCTTCAGCCAGACCAGATTCTGATTTATTGAATAATTTTTCAAGAGATTTTTCAAAAGAACTATGAATATTATTAATAGGAATTTTAATTAGTTCTATTCCCAAATTTCCACATAAAATTTTTGCATCATTATAACTTTCATCTGAAGAATATTTTGAAGGCAGAGAAACACCCATTACATTTTTTGGGCCTATAGCCTTTGCTGCAATGGCTGCAACTAATGCTGAGTCTATACCTCCAGATACTGCAACTAAAACACGCGAAAAATTATTTTTGCCTACATAGTCTTTTGTACCAAGAACCAATGCTCTATAGATACTATCTATTTGCGAATAATTAGGCGCAATAGTTAAGGTGTCCTGGTTGAAGTTTTTATAATTATTAAGTTTTATTTTTTTTGTTTGATAATTTTCTTTTTGATCTTTTTGTTTATTTGAGTCAGTTTTAATATCAAATGTTGTAATCATTAATTGCTCTTCAAATCTTTTACTAGATGAGATAATTTCACCGCAATTATTGGTTAATAAACTACCCCCATCAAATACTAACTCATCTTGACCTCCTACCTGATTGGTATATAAAACAAAAACTTTATTATCCTTAGAAATTTTTTTGATTAAGTTTATTCTTTTTGTATGCTTATCATACTCAAAAGGTGACGAATTAATATTTATTATTATTTGAGCACCTTTTCTAATTTGACTTGATACAGGGCTTTCATTTTCCCAAATATCTTCACAAATACTTATTCCAATTTTTATATTATTTATTTCAAGTATTGGTACTTCGTCTCCTGGATAAAAATATCTTTTTTCATCAAAAACTCCGTAATTAGGTAGGTGAATTTTATTGTAAATATACTTGATTTTTTTATTTTGTATTATGGCTGCTGAATTGTATAGTTTGTTTTTTATTTTATTCACAAAACCAATAACAACAGTAATATTGTTAACGGTTCTTGCTATTTCTTTTAGTTTTTTAATATTTGTATTAACAAAATGGTCATAATGGACTAAATCCTCAGGAGGATAGCCAGTGATCGTTAATTCAGGGAAAGTTAAAATATTAGCTTTTTGTTTATCAGCTTTTTTTATAAAATTTATAATTTTTTTTGTGTTAGAATCAATGTCACCTACATTGGTGTTGATCTGTGCGGATGCAAGTGTTATTTTAGACATAAAATTATGAGTAACTAATAGAAGGTCGCACATACTTACCAACGGATGGCAAATCTGATTTTCCCATCAGAAATAAATCGATACTTCTAGCGCATCTTCTACCGCTTGCTATTGCATGAACAACTAATGATTGGCCTCTCTGCATATCTCCACATGAAAATATTTTATCTTTGCTTGTCATCATCTTACTATTGGTTGAAACGTTTCCTCTTGAGTCATAATCAACATTTAATGAGTCTAGTAAACCTTCATGTTGAGGATGTAAAAATCCCATAGCTAAAAATACTCTTTCCGTTTCTATACTGAAATTACTATTAGGTACCTCATGCATTGACATCTGACCTGAATCTTTATTTTTTTTCCATTCTACACGAATGCATTCTATAGAAATAAGATTGTTATTTTCATCGCCTATGAATTTTTTTGTTAAAACGTTATAATCTCTCTCGCCACCCTCTTCGTGTGCACTCGATGTTCTAAATGTGGTTGGCCAATTTGGCCATGGATTATTTTCATTTCTTTCCAATGGTGGCCTAGGCATAATTTCCATCTGAATAATGTTTTTTGCACCCTGTCGGTGAGATGTACCTAAACAATCGGCTCCAGTATCACCCCCGCCTATAATAACAACATTTTTGCCTTTTACATCAATATTTTCTATGTCAGCGTATGTTTCGCCCTTTAATTTTTTATTTTGTTGAGATAGAAAATCCATAGCAAAATGTATACCTTTTAAGTATCTACCTTCTATAGGTAAGTCACGTGGAATTGTTGAACCCCCAGAAAGACATATAGCATCATAATTATTAATAAGTTCGTCTGATGTAATATCAGTGCCAACGTTTGTATTAACTTTAAATTCGACACCTTCTTGCTCCATTTGATTTATTCGCCTATCTACAATGTGCTTTTCCAGCTTAAACTCAGGTATCCCAATAGATAATAATCCGCCGATATATTCATTTCTTTCAAAAACAGTTACTGAATGTCCAGCCCTACAAAGCTGTTGAGCTGCTGCTAAACCTGCTGGCCCAGAACCAACAATTGCAATCTTTTTGTTGGTTTTATTTTTATTTACTACAGGTTTTATCCACCCAGAGTCCCATGCCATTTCAGCAATATTTTTTTCTATCATTTCGATTGTTACTGGATCTGAATTTATAGATAAAGTGCATGAAGCTTCACATGGCGCAGGACATATTCTTCCTGTAAACTCAGGAAAGTTATTAGTAGCATGTAAAGTTTGAATAGCACTTTCCCAATCTTGATTATAAACATGGTTATTAAATTCTGGAATTAGGTTACCTAGTGGACAACCATTGTTACAGAAAGGAACCCCGCAATCCATACACCTACTAGCCTGAGTTTGATATTTTTTTTCATCCCATTTTGTATAAACTTCCTTCCAATCAGAAATTCTTTTTTCAGGGTTTCTTCTACTTGGTGTTTGTCTATTGTTATTGATAAATCCTTGTATTTTACTCACTTAAAATAAATTCCTCTCGATTATCTTTACTGATAATTTTTCCAAATTCTCTTGGTAAAATTTTTAAGAATTTTGATTCATATAACTCCCAATTATTTAATATTTTTTCGGCTAATTTACTTCTGGTATAGTTCTTATGTTTTGTAATTAATTTCCTAAGGACTATAACATCTTTTTGATTTCCTTTAACTCTTAAGATATCTGAAAATGTAGTATCAAAGTTTTTTTCGAAAATATTTTCATCGTCTAAAACATAAGCTACTCCACCACTCATGCCTGCCGCGAAGTTTCTTCCTGTTTTACCTATTACAACAACGCATCCACCTGTCATGTATTCACATCCATGATCTCCAATACCTTCTACAACCGCTACAGCTGATGAATTTCTCACTGCAAATCTTTCTCCTGCGAGTCCAGAAATGTATACTTCTCCTCCCGTAGCCCCATACAGTGCTACATTGCCAATTATAATATTATTATCAGAAGGAAATGTAGCTTTTTTGTTTGGTCTAATGATTATTCTTCCTCCCGATAAACCTTTACCAACATAATCATTTGCGTCACCTTCAAGCTTGAAGGTTATACCCTTAACTAAGAATGCTCCAAAACTTTGACCTGCCGAACCAGTAAAATTAATATTTAATGTGTTTTCACTTAATGTTTTATTACCTAATAATTCAGTTATTCTACCGCTTAACGTTGCTCCAACTGTTCTATTCAGATTGCTTATTTTTAATGAATGGTTTATCTTTGAATTATTTTTGATTGCGGGCAAACATATATCAATTAATTCATTGTCAAGAGCTTCGTTTAAGCCATGATTTTGAGTTATACAACAAAATGCATGATCATTCGGAAGCACTTCAGGTTTATGAAGTATTGGAGAAAGGTCAAGTTTTTTTGCTTTCCAATGATTTATGTTATCTTTGATTTTTAGTTTGTCGACTCGTCCTACCATTTCGTTCACAGTTTTGAATCCCATTTTTGACATATGTATTCTTAATTCTTCAGCAAGAAACATAAAATAGTTAATTACGGCATCTGGTGTCCCAGTAAATTTTTTTCTTAATTCAGGATCTTGTGTAGCAACACCTACAGAGCACGTATTAAGATGACATTTTCTTAGCATTATGCAACCCATAGAAATTAATGCTCCTGTTGCTATACCCCATTCTTCAGCACCTAATAATGCTCCAATAAGAACATCTTTTGAAGTTTTCATTTGTCCATCTGTTTGTACTACAATTCTATCTCTTAAGCCATTTGCAACTAATACTTGTTGAGTTTCAGCTAAGCCTAGTTCCCATGGGACTCCTGCATGACGTATTGAACTTAATGGTGAAGCCCCTGTTCCTCCTGAATCTCCTGAAATAAGAACTACATCTCCTTTACCTTTTGCTACACCTGCAGCTATTACTCCAACTCCAGCTACAGATACAAGCTTAACATGAACTCTAGATTCGGGATTAACATTTTTAAGGTCATGTATTAATTGGGCTAAATCTTCAATAGAGTAAATATCATGATGTGGGGGGGGTGAAATCAATTCAACACCAGGAGTTGTTTTTCTGATATAACCAATATATTCAGAAATCTTTTTTCCTGGTAACTCTCCCCCTTCACCAGGTTTAGCACCTTGAGCCATTTTGATTTGAAGATCTTTTGCATTTACTAAATAATTTGTAGTTACACCAAATCGTCCTGAAGCGACTTGTTTCACAGCACTAGACCTCGAATCACCATTCGGATCAAGTTCAAATCTTTTTGGGTCTTCTCCACCCTCTCCTGTATTAGATCTAGCATTTATACGATTTGTTGCAATAGCCATAGTTTCATGGGCTTCTCTGCTAATGGAACCAAGAGATATTGCTCCTGTTGCAAATCTTTCAACTATTTTTTCAGCAGATTCAACTTCATCAATAGGTATTTCATTTCCATCTCCATATATAGGCTCAATCATGTTTCTAAGTGTAATGTGTTCTTCCATCTCATTATCCGATGATTCTTCAAACATCTTGAATGTACTATGATCATTTCTTTTTACTGCATCCTGTAACAAAGCAATAGTATTCGGATTCCACATGTGCCTCTCCCCTGTAGAACGCCAGAGATATAACCCGCCAAGATCCATTTTTAGATTTGAAGGAATATTATCTGGCGCAAATGCTCTGAAATGATTTGCTAATAGATCTTCTTTTATTTCATCTAATCCAATTCCACCAATCCTTGATGTTGTCCATGTAAAGTATTTATCTATAAATGATTGAGATAATCCTAAAGCTTCAAATATTTGAGCTCCCATATAACCTTGTAATGTAGAAATTCCCATTTTTGCCATTGTTTTTACAACACCTTCTTCAACTGCTTCACGAAGGTTGATTTCAGCAATGCTTTTTTCTGGAATATTTTCGTCAGTTAGTGGATTTAATCGTAATCCTTCAATACTTTCTAAGGCTAAATATGGATTTATTGCAGAAGCTCCATAACCAAAGAGTGTTGCAAAATGGTGTACTTCCCTTGGTTCTCCAGATTCAACTATAATGTCAGCTTGAGACCTGATTCTTTTTCTTATGAGGTAATGGTGTACTGCTCCAACTGCTAGTAATGAAGGAATATAGCTATTTTTCTGGTCAACTCCTCGGTCAGATAGGACAAGAATTGTATACCCTTCAGAAATGGCTTTATCAGCCTCTTCGCATATTTGTTCTATTCTTTTATCGATACTATCCTTATCATCTATTTTAAACAAAGTTGAAATTGTTTTTGCCTTAACGGCTGGGAACTCAGTATTTTCTTGAATTTTTTTTAGTTCTTTGTTAAGTAAAACAGGATGATCAATTCTTAGAGTTTTACAATGTTCAGGTGTTGTTTCAAAAATATTTGGCCTTCTTCCAACTGGGACAGCTCTTTGGGTAAATAATTTTTCTCTAATTGCATCTAAGGGAGGGTTGGATACTTGAGCAAAGGCTTGCTTGAAGTACGCAAACAGATTTTGCGGTTTATCAGAAAGAACTGCTAATGGAGCATCATTACCCATAGAACCTTGCGGTTGATGGGCTGTTATTGACATTGGTTTGATTATCAGGTCTAAATCTTCTTTTGTGTATCCAAAAGCAACCTGACGATTAATCAGTGTATCTGCATCAAAGTCACTAGTTTCACCAGCATCTGATAATTGTGGAATTGTAACTCTGTTTAGATCTAACCACTCGCCATATGGGTTGTCGGTAGATAAATTATGCATCAATTCTTCCGGCTCAATTATTCGTTTTTCTTTAAAATCTAGTAAAAACATCTTACCTGGTTCTAATCTAGATTTATAAACAATATCTTCTTCATTAACATCAAGAACTCCAGTTTCAGATCCCATAACTAGCAAGTCATCTTTTGTAACAAAATATCTGAAAGGTCTTAGTCCATTTCTATCTAAAACTGCCCCCACAGCCGTTCCATCAGTAAAAATCACCATTGCTGGTCCATCCCAAGGCTCCATTAGGTTCCCATGATATTCATAAAAGTCCTGAGTTTCTTTAGTCATAGATTTATTGTCATGCCATGCTGCAGGTATCATCATTGCAGCTGTATGCTCGATTGATCGGCCTGACATTCTCAGCAATTCAAAAACGTTGTCAAGGGAAGCTGTATCAGATGGTGAATCACTATCACATACAGGTGTAAGATTATTTATATCATCTCCAAAAAAGTTGGATTTTAGTGTTTTTTCTCTAGCTTGCATCCAGTTTCTGTTTCCACGAACGGTGTTTATTTCTCCATTATGAGCTAGCATTCTGTATGGATGTGCTAATTTCCATGATCCAAGTGTATTTGTTGAGAATCTAGAGTGAACTAAACCAAAGGTACTTGTAAAATTTTCATTACTTAGGTCTGGATAAAATTTTCGTAACTGATCAACAAGTAGCATACCTTTATAAATCAAGGTCCTCGATGACCAAGAACAGATATAAAACTCTCGATTTATAATAGTTTTTAGTTCCTCAGTTGATTTGAATGATTCTATTTGTTTTTCACACGTTTTTCTAGTAAGGTATAATTTTCTTTCAAGCTGTTCATCTTCTATTTTTTTAGTTGTCTTGACCAATAGTTGTTCAATTTTAGGCATTAGTGATCTTGCAGAACTTCCTATTTGATCAGGATTTACAGGAACTTCTCTCCAAATAATTGTCTCTAGGTCACTTTTTTTTGCAATAGTTTCAATGATATTTTTAATTTTGTCATTTAGTTTTTTGTCATTTGGTAGAAAGCACATTGCTACTGCATATGAACCTTTATCAGGTAAATTAAATGAAAGTTTTTTTGATTCTTCTACAAAAAAATTATGCGGCATTTGAACTGTTATACCTGCTCCATCTCCTGTTAATGGATCTGAGCCAGCAGCACCTCTATGACCTAAATGCTCAAGTACTTCTAGAGATTGTTCAACTATTTCATGTGAGGAATTAGATTTGATATTTGCTACCATACCTACCCCGCAAGCATCATGTTCGAAGTCTTGGGAGTACAATCCGTATTTTTGATTGTTTTCGAAGTTTTTATTTTTTAAAGTTTCATAATCTATCATAATTTAAATTCTAATACATATTAAAAATTTTCAAATAAAAAAAACCAATTAAAGATTTTGATATTTGCTTATTTCGTAGTCAGTTACATAGGATGAGAAATGTTTCCACTCTTGACGTTTATTATTTAGGAGAGTTTCAAATGCATCTAAACCTAGAGTATTTTGTAATAGTTTACTGCCTTCAGCTATGTCGATTGCATCCTTTAATGTTTCTGGAAGTTTTATTACACCATATTTTTTTAGTTCTTTGTTTGATAACGTTGTTATATCAAGATCAATTGGGTTTTCTATCTTCATTTTATTTTTTATCCCATCAAGTCCTGATGCTAGTAAAACAGAGAAAAGAAGATAGGGGTTACTAGATGAATCAGGTGCTCTGTATTCGACTCTTAAACTATCCTCTCTGTCGTTTCTGAAGCTAGGCACTCTAATTAAATCTCCAAAGTTATTAGTACTCCATGAAGAGTATGTAGGCGCTTCTAATCCTGGAATTAATCTTTTGTAAGAATTGACCCATTGATTAGTCACTATACATATCTCTGAAGCGTGTGATATCAAACCAGCTATAAATTGTCTTCCAAATATTGAAAGTTTATATTCTAATTTATCGTCAAAGAAAAGATTTTTATTCCCTTCAAATAATGACATATGAGTATGCATACCCGAACCATGCCTGCCATTATAAGGTCTTGGCATGAAGGTTGCGTTTATTCCACTTAGTGTGGCAAGTTCCTTGGCTACAACTTTGAATGTCATAACAGAATCAGCCATTGTTAGCGCATCTGTATGTCTTAGATCTATTTCATGTTGTCCTTTACTTACCTCATGATGGCTATGCTTGACTGGTATCCCCATCTGCTCAAGTGTAAGAACAGTATCTCTTCTAAGGTCAGACTCTATTAGATCTGTTGATGTTTGATCAAAATATTCTGATTGTTCATTAAGTTCTATCGAAGTATTATCTTCACGTTCATAATAGTATTCCATTTCAGGTGCAACGTAGAATGTAAAACCTAATTTCTTAGCTTCTGACAAGTTCTTAATAAGGATATTTCTTCCATCTGAGTATGAAGGATTACCACTAGAATCTAAAATATTACAGAATATTCTAGCAACGGTAGCTTTAGTACGCCACGGTAATATTTCAAAAGTTGTTGGATCTGGCATTGCCACTTTATCAGTTTCAGTATCTCTTACAGAAGCTTGAATGGAACTTCCATCGAAGCTAGCCCCATTATTCATTACTTCTTCTAACTCATCTATAGTTATAGCAAAGCCCTTCAGATTACCTAGAATATCGGAAAACCATAGTCTTATAAATTTGACATTATTTTCGCTTGCAGACATTAATACATAATTTATTGCTTCTATATTATTTTTTTTCATATTTTTCCCTAATTTTTGTATTTAGTTTTCTGGAGGTACAAACTTGTAACCTACATTCCATTGTGTTTCAATAAAATTATGTGTTGGATTATCTATTTTACTTCTTAATCTTCTTATGTGCACATCAACAGTTCTAGTTCCACCAAAATAATCATAATCCCAAACACTTTTTAATAGGGAGTCTCTAGAATATACTCTATTTGGATTTGATGCTAGAAATTTGAGTAATTCATATTCTTTGTAGGTAAGGTCTATTTTTTTGTCTAAAAGGTAAACTTCATATCTTTGGGAGTTTATCGTCATTATTTTGTAATCAATCATACCTTCTTCTTTATTTTCATCATTATCATCTATCTGTGGAGTTATTTTTTCTAATCGGATATATACTTCTTTTTTAGTAAATGGGATGAAACATATTTCAAGATTGGGTAATTTAATATTTAAATCATCAACCATTGTTGAAGAAAAAATTATAAGAGTTGGTATATTATTTTTTGATAATTGTTCTATTATCTCGTTTGTGTGTCCAGCCTGAATACCAGGATTCCAAACCATCATAATATCAATATTTTTACTAATAAGAATATGGTCAATTTTTTCTATATGTTTTAGATTATAATTTTGGAAATCTTCGCTAATTTCAGATATTAGCCTTTGTGACTCTGAGTCATTGAACCCCAAAAAACCTATCTCAGTTTTCATGATTTTTTTTATCTTTTTATTTCTAAATTATTATGTGTATAAAGATTGTAACTATCTTATTCTTTATTATATACAAATTTTATTTTATGCAATATTATATTTTTTTTGTAAAAAAAACACTAAATATCGTTGACTTATTACCCTATCCGTTCGTATACTTATTCTTTGTGACTTGATTTATAACATCAATGTCCACCCTGAATTTAATTTACTTGGAGTATAACTTTGCCTACTGTAAATCAATTGGTAAGAAAATCTAGAAAGCAAAAAAGGAGAAAGCCTAAAACTCCTGCTATGCGCTATGTCTTTAACTCTTTTTTGAGTAAACAAATAGAAAATAAAAAAGGAAGCCCTCAAAAAAGAGGAGTTTGTTTGCAGGTAAGGACTGTTACCCCAAAAAAACCTAACTCGGCCCTAAGAAAAGTCGCAAGAGTTAGGCTAAGTAATGGTATGGAAGTTACAGCATACATACCGGGCGAAGGTCATAATTTACAAGAGCACTCTGTAGTTTTGATTAGAGGCGGTAAAGTGCCTGATTTACCAGGTGTTCGATATCATGTAGTACGTGGAGCATTAGATACTTCTGGGGTTGAGGACAGAAAACGTGGTAGAAGTAAATATGGTACCAGTAAGTCAAAGAGCTAAATTATGATTAAAGTTTATATCAATGAATATTTTTTAGGATATCCGAATTAATGGCTAGAAGAAGACAAGCAAAAAAAAGAGAAATACTTCCAGATTCGCTATATGGGAGTATTAGTTTATCAAGGTTCATTAATAGACTGATGATAGGTGGTAAAAAATCTATTGCTCAAAAGGCAATGTATGACTCCCTGGGGCGTCTTGAAAAGCAACTTGGAAAGCCTGCAATTGAAATTTTTGACCAAGCTATAAAAAATGCTATGCCAGCTCTAGAGGTTAAACCGCGAAGAGTTGGAGGGGCAACTTATCAAGTCCCAGTTGAGGTAAGGCCTGACAGGCGTAATGCCCTTGCTCAAAGGTGGATTATTTCCGCTGCTAGAGCAAGATCAGGTTCTACTATATCGAACAGATTATATGAGGAATTATTAGAGGCTTATAATAATTCTGGGTCAGCTGTTAGAAAAAGAGAAGATTTACATAGAATGGCCGAGGCTAATCGGGCATTTGTACACTATAGGTGGTAATAGGTTTATGTCTGATAAAGTTGATTTAAATAAAGTTAGAAATATAGGTTTTATCGCTCATATTGATGCAGGTAAAACTACTGTTACAGAGAGAGTCCTTTTTTTTACTGGAGAGACTTATAAAATTGGTAATATAGACGAAGGTACTACTGTAATGGATTTTATGTCTCTTGAACGAGAAAGAGGTATTACTATTGGTTCTGCGGCAACTAATGCCAAGTGGGATGGTCATGTTGTTAATATCATTGATACTCCAGGTCACGTTGATTTCACTGCTGAAGTGGAAAGAAGCTTGAGGGTTTTGGATGGTGGAGTTGTTGTCCTTGAATCCGTATCAGGAGTTCAGCCTCAGTCAGAAACTGTGTGGAGGCAGGCTGATACTTATAAAGTGCCAAGGTTAATTTTTGTAAATAAAATGGATAGACTTGGTGCGAACTTTGATTTTGCTGTTAAGACTGTTCATGAACGATTGGGTGCAAATGCTGTTCCTATACAATTACCAATTGGGGCGGAGTCTGAATTTAATGGTTTGATTGATTTGGTTGAGGAAAAAGCATACATTTATGAGTCTGCAGAGGCGATAGAGCATAAAATTGTAGAAGTTCCAGATCAATATAAAGAATCTGTTGAATCTGCAAGAAACCATTTGATAGAAAAAATTGCTGAAACCGACGATGACTTAATGATGAAATTTTTAGAAGAGGAAGAAATATCAATAGAGGAAATTAAAAAATCTTTAAGGCAGGCAACAATTGATTTGAAAATTTTTCCTGTTTGTGTTGGGTCTGCCCTTAGGCATAGAGGAGTGCATCCATTACTAGATGCTATAGTTGAATATTTACCCTCACCTAATGATGTTCCTGCTATCGAAGGAGTTGATCCTTCAGATGAAACAAAGAGTCTACAAAGAAAACCATCATTAGATGATCCTATGACAGCTTTAGCCTTCAAGGTTGTTACTGACCAGCATGTAGGTCGTTTAGTGTATTTGAGGGTTTACTCTGGGCAATTAGAATCAGGTTCAACTGTTTATAATTCTGCAACTCGATCAAGGGAAAGAGTTGGAAGATTGATGGTTATGCATGCGGATTCTAGAGAAGAAAAGCAATCAGCAGGTCCAGGAGAAATTGTGGCTGCTATTGGTTTGAAATCTACTGTTACTGGTCAAACGTTATGTCCGCAAGATCAACAAATTTCCCTTGAACAAATTTCATTTCCTGATCCTGTATTATCTGTTGCTGTAGAGCCAAAAACCAAGTCAGACCAAGAAAAAATGTCCAATGCATTGGTTAGGTTGGCTGATGAAGATCCTACCCTAGAGGTAAAAAGTGACGAGGAAAGTGGACAGGTTATTTTGGCAGGAATGGGTGAACTTCACCTTGATGTTATAGTTGAGAGGATGCGCCGTGAATTTAATGTTGATGCGACTGTTGGTGCTCCAAGAGTTGCATATAGAGAAACTATAACAAAAGAAGCTACAGCTCAAGGTAAGCTTGTAAGACAATCTGGTGGTAGAGGTCAATATGGTGACTGCACTCTTAGGTTAGAGCCACTTAATGCTGGAGACGGTCTACAGTTTGAATCAGAAATTACGGGTTCTACTTTACCAAGAGAGTATTTCAAACCAATTGAGCAAGGATTTATGGAGGCTGCAAAGTCTGGAGTTATAGCCGGATACCCTTCAGTTGATATTAAAGCAGTTTTAATTGATGGTTCACATCATGATGTTGATTCTTCAGAAATGGCTTTTCAGGTTGCTGCATCTATGGCATTCAAAGCTGCGATGCAAAAAGGTAAACCTTCATTGCTAGAGCCTATAATGAAAATAGAAGTGGTAACTCCGTCAGAATTTTTAGGAGATGTTCTTGGAGATCTTAATTCTAGGCGTTCACAAGTTCAAAATATGGACGCAAGGGGTGATGTTCAAGTTGTAAATGCTTTTATACCACTTGCAGAAACTTTTCAATATGCTACACATGTAAGATCTTTGACAACTGGAAGGGCGAGTTTCTCAATGCAATTAGATCACTATGCTGCAGTGCCAAAGAGTGTTACAGAAAAAATTTCAGGAGCTGGAGGATAGAATGGCAGACCAAAAGATAAGAATAGTATTAAAGGCATTTGATCATAGAGTTCTTGATTTGTCTGCTCAACAGATAATGGAAACTGCAGAAAGAACTGGTGCTCGTACCGCAGGCCCCATACCAATGCCTACAACGAATAAAAAATTTACTGTTATTAAGGGTCCCCATGTTCATAAGGATGGTCGAGAGTATTTTGAATTAAGAATTCATAAAAGATTAATAGAAATTCTTGCTCCGAGTTCAAAAACTATGGATTCTCTTACAAGATTAAATATGCCTGCAGGTGTAGATATAGCTATAAAGTTATAAGAGGAATATTGTTTTAAGATGATTATAAATGGACTCATAGGTAAAAAAATTGGAATGACAACTTTCTTTCACAAAGATGGAAAGTCTGAGGCTGTTACCGCGATAAAGCTAGGTCCTTGTACAGTAACTCAGGTAAAAACTTTACAGCGAGATGGATATGATGCGGTTCAGATTGGTTTTGAAGAATCCAAAAATCTTAACAAGCCTGACTTAGGTCATCAATCAAGAGCAGGTGGTAAATTTAGATTTTTGCAGGAATTTTCTGTAGACAATCTTGATGAATTTGAAGTGGGCCAAGAAATAGATATGGGAATATTTGAAATTGGTGAACCTGTTAAGGTTATTGGTGACTCAAAGGGTAGAGGCTTCTCAGGGGTTGTTAGAAGATATAATTTTAGAGGAGGCCCAAAGACTCATGGTCAGTCTGATAGACATAGGTCACCTGGTTCAATTGGTGCTGGTTCATCACCTGGGCGTGTATGGCCTGGTACTCGTATGTCAGGAAGATATGGTGGGGAACGTTTTACCATAAGAGGAATTAATGTTTTAGCTAAAGATGAACAAAACAATATCATTTTTATTAGTGGTCCTGTCCCTGGCTCAGAAAATACTTTGATTAGAGTTGAAAAAAATTCTAATGGTAAGTCTAGATCAATTGATGCATACTACGAGCAAGAAGAAGCTCCTAAAGCAGAAGAAGCTCCTAAAGCAGAAGAAGCTCCTAAAGCAGAAGAAGCTCCT
>MDSY01031775.1_pt1 | contig 15460 bp, 14 predicted proteins | sample 811131 | NCBI WGS metagenome assembly MDSY01 (sample SAMN05326643, study PRJNA326480) | marine metagenome | isolation source: seawater | place: Atlantic Ocean: South West | collected 2010 | reverse complement strand
TTTTACATCTTTTTTTGATAATGGTGATTTTTTGTTTAAGCCATATTCCATTCCAAAATTCGCAGCACCGATACAAATTTTTTTAACTGCCATATATTTTTTTTTGATATTTTTCCTTGATTCCATAATCGTCCCAATTTTCGTGAATAGGAAACAAACAGACTCTTTTTTTTAAAGATATTGATTTATCTATAAGATCCGTCATGTGAAAAAATTTCTTCTTTTTAAAATATGTCTTAAATTTTGGATTTAGAACGTAAATCCCAGCATTAATGTATGTCTTCTTATCTTTTTTTTCCTCAATTTTTGTTATCAAATTATTTTTAAAAATAATTTCACCATAATGATTTTTTTCAAAATTGCTTATTGCACCAACTGTTATGTAAGATTTGAATTTTAAATGATAATTAAGCATTTCTTTATAATTTATATTTGAGATAATATCTGCGTTTGTAACGATTACAGGCTGTTTAATATTATTAAGAAAATAAAGAGATCCTGCTGTTCCTAAAGGTTTATCCTCTTTAACATAATCAATCTTTATTCCAAATTTTGATCCATCACCCAAATACTTTCTAATTTTATGACCTAGATAATTTATTGAAATAATAAAATTCATGATACCCTGTTTTTTTGCTGTCAATATAATTCTCTCAATAATAGGCCTTCCATTAATAGGTAATAATGGTTTAGGAATTTTTTTTGTATAAGGTCTAAGTCTTTTTCCAATACCTCCAGCCATTATAACCATTATATTTTCAATCAGATTATTCTTAAGAGGATCACTAAAATAATGAATTCCCAAAACTTTATTTGATTTATTAAGAACAGGTATGAACTTTATTTTTTTTTTTTCTATAATTTCAGTAATTTTTTTATCTAAATTAAAGGTTCCAATTGTAGCAGATTTTTTGTGACAAAATTTATTTATTTTATCATTTTTGTTATAATTTTTTAATAATCCTCTTCTGATATCTCCATCTGTCAACGTACCAATAAATCTATTTTTACTATCACAAACGACACAAAATTTATTTTCTAATTTTCCTAATTTAACTATAGCTTTTTTAATACCATAATTTGCATTTATTAAATATTCTTTAAAATTTTTTAATATCATTAAAATATACCTTTTAAATCTTTTGTAATATCTACTTTCCAAATAGGTAAATTAAAATTGGCCTTTAATAAATCCTCTCTTGCTTTTTTAATTCCATCACCAACAAAATTTAATAAATTTGCAGTGCTTACTGCATCTATTTCTTTTTTATTTAAACCCTCAACAAAATGCTTAACATTTCCACAACCTCCAGAGATAATAATCGATTTTTTTATTTTTTTAAGATGATTACAGATATCAAGGTCTAAACCATTTCCTGTTCCATCTTTATCGATTGAGTTAATCAATATTTCTCCAACAGGTAATTTATCAACTTTTAATAAATAATCTTTTAAAGAAATATTAACTTTTTTACGTGCATTGTTTTTATAAATTAAATATTTTCTTCCTATCTTTTTAAAATCTATACCAGCAATTATAGATTGTTCTCCATAATTTTTTGAAATTTCTTTTGTAATTTTCGAATTTAAGCTTGTATTGATAATCACTTTATCAGCACCATTTGACAAAAGTAAATTTGCCTTTTCTAAGTTTTCTATACCTCCTCCTAAAGTAATTGGCATAAAACATGAGCTTGTTATCTTCTGAACATTTTCAATGAATAAATCAATATTTTTTCTGGTTCTAGATATGTCTATAATAATCAATTCATCTATAAAATTTGAAATCTTATTAAAATTATAATTATTTTCCAACCAATCTACATTTCCTACTTTTTGAAGATTAAAGTTTCTGCTCTGAACAAAATAGCCATCACAATATAATAAGGTAAAAATTATTCTTTTTTTTAACATTATTGATCCATAAAGTTTTTAAGTAAAATTAAACCATTAGATTGACTTTTTTCAGGATGGAATTGTGTTGCAAAAATATTTTTATAAGAAAATCCTGCTAAAAAATTAATTCCGTAATTACACTCAAATATTTCAAGATTGTTCATAATTTTGGTAATTCTGTAGCTATGGTCAAAATAAAAATCTGAATTATTTTGAATATCTTTAAGTAAAGGAATTTCTTTTTTAAATTTAATTTGATTAAAACCTACATGAGGTACTTTTAAATTTTTAGTTTCATTTTTTTTAAATTTTAATACCTTTCCTTTTAATAAATTTAAGCCTTTGGTTAGTCCATCCTCATTACTGCTGGAAAATAATAATTGCATTCCTAAGCAAATCCCTAAAATTTTTATGTTTTGATTTTTTAAAATCTCTGGTAATTTTTCAAAAAAACCAAGTTTCTTAAGATTATAAACTGCTTTCTTAAATGAGCCAACTCCAGGTAATATCATATGAGAAAACCCAATTAATTTTGTTGGATTTGAGATAACTTTACTTTGAATGCCTAAATGACTCAGCGAAACCTCTACTGATCTTAAATTTCCCATTCCATAATTGATTATTGCAACCCTTTTTTTTTTCATTCAATTTCAAATTTTGGTTTCCATCTATCTTTATCTTTATAAAAAATTTTTTTATTGGCCCATTTATCTATTATTTTATCAAATTCTTTTTTTTTCATTTTAAAATACTCAAGATATTCCTCTATAAACTCCTCTGGATAAGCTCCATCATATAACCTTACAAGATTAATGCCTTGCTCTCTGGTCATTGCTCCTCTTCTAATTTCTATGCCAGCATCTTGTGTAGCTCTACCAAATCCAAACTTTAAGTACATAAGATAAGTGTGTAAAGCAAACATAGATTGATCATTTTGTGCAAAGTTAGTAAAAGTCCCTGAGCTGTTTTCATTATGTTCTTCAAATTCAAATTTAGATTTTGCTGCTAAATAATTTCTATAAGAATCCCATGGCTCAAAATACCCCCAGTGTGTTAAACCTATTTTTTTTTTTTTTAAATACTCAAAAGGAAAATCAAACCAGTACAAATCATTTTTTTTTAATTTGCTTTTTTTTATTATTTTTTCATAACCGCTAGTTATTAAGTTGTTAATCATGTAATTTGTATCAAACAGAGGTGTATTTTTATTTTCTGATGATCCTCCATACTCTACTTCGCCATTTTCTCCATAAAATATTAGGTTTATGTTATGCTGATGAGCAACTCTTATCACTGTAGAAAATACTGAGATTAGCCATCCATAATATGGAGAACCCTTTTCTATAAAGCCTAGTTTATTAAGTTTTCTCATCGCTTCGTAATTCGCAGTTACATGTACATGATCATAATTTTTTTTGAGAAAATTAATCAAATTTTTTTTTCCTACAGTAAGTTCTAATGGTGGTCTTGAAGTAACTGTAAGTGGATTTAATCCAAGGTCATCTCTAAGTTTTGATGCAACATACGAACCATCTTTGCCACCACTAACAGGGACAATACAATCATATGTGCTTGATGATTTATATTTTTTTATAATTTGTCTTAATTCCTTTTTTCTTTTTGTCCAATTTATTTTTTTTTTTTCCACCATCCATTGACATGCATTACACCAACCATTTTGATCAAAAGTAATTCTTGGTCTCAAAGAATTATTTAAGCAGCTTTTGCACCAATATAAGTAATTTTTATTTTTATCTGACATCATAAAATATTTTCTTTTTTGTCTTTTTCTCAAATAGTTTTTTTTCAATTATTTTTCTAATTTGTGTAGATGTATTTTTTTTAAATAAAGGATTCTCAATATTTTTAATTTGCTTTAAAAAACTTTTTGAAAAAGCTTTTTTTATTGATTTAAAAATGTTCACATAAGAACCATTAGAATTGATAATATTTTTTGACAATATTCTCCCATTCTGCCTTGTACCTATATTAATAGTTGGCGTCCTTAAAGACGGTGACTCTAAAATTCCACTTGATGAATTTCCAATTACAGCATTACTGATATTCATTAAAGATAAATAATTTTTTTCTCCTAATGATTTAAATAAATATGAATTTTTATTTTTTTTACAAAAATTTTTTATATTATTGTTAATCAAGTCAGATCTTAAGTCTGAGTTACTCATTGTAAAAATAAATGTTGTATCTTTAAAATTGTTTAAAGCACGAAATAAATTACTTAGTAATTTGCTAATGGAGATTTGATCTTCTATAAAAGAATTTATAGTGATTAATAAAATTTTTTTTTCAAATTTTAAATTTAGTTTTTTTTCAAGTTCATCTTTTTTAAGAAAAATCAATTTGGATAAATTTTCTGCCCCTAAAGAACCAACATTAAATACATTTTTCGGATTTTCTCCAAGTTGAATGACTCTTTTTTTATAAATTTTATGAGAAACAAAATGATAATGAGAAAGTTTTGTAATTGAATGACGAATCATATCATCGTATGATCCATCTGTTTTTTCTCCACCATGAATATGTGCTATTGGAATTTGGTTTAAAAATGCAGCAATACCTGCCGATAATATTTCATATCTATCACCCAATAATATAAATATATTTGGTTTCAGTAGATTTAGATAATTACCAATTTTATTAATACCAAGACTTACTGTATTTAATAAGTTTTTTTGATCTGATTTACTTATATTAATATCAATTGTTTTAGAAATTTTCTTAAAATCCTTTAAAATTTTTTTATAAGTATTGCCATAAAATTTTGATAGATGTTGTCCTGTAATTACTAACGATAAGTGCGTTTTTTTTGATTTTTGAAAACTATCTGCAAGACCTTTCAACAGATCGTAGTCAGCTCTACATGAAGTTAAAATACATATCTTTTTTTTAATCATAATTTTATAAAATCATCCTTCTTAAAGTGTTTTTTTGATCTTTTTCCCAACACCTTTTTTACATGCATCGGGCTAATACCATAACCCGGTCTTTTAAAAGCTAAATTTTTATAAGAAAATCTTTCACCTTTTTTTATATCAGTACTTGCCACTATTGATTTTCTAATTATGTCTCTATTTTTTTTTTCACTTTTAGTGACTATTTTTTCTTTTTTACCTAAAGAATTTTCTATTTCTCTAATATTTTTAATCATAATTGAAAGGTCATTAGGTTCTAAACTTGATTTATGATCAGGACCTTTGAGTTTTCTATTTAACGTAAAATGTTTTTCAATTACAGTTGCTCCTATCGCAACAGCACAGGATGGTGCTATCAAGCTTAACGAATGATCAGAAAGACCAATATCACAACCAAATTTTTCTTTTATAACTCTTAAGGAATTCAAATTTATATCTTGTGTAGGAGTTGGATAAGCTGAATTGCAATGTAAAATTGTTATCTTTTTTTTATTATTTAGAATTTTAAGCGCATTAGCTATATCTTTAATATTTGATGCCCCTGTTGATAGAAGGATCTTTTTTTGTTTTTTTTTGATAAATTTTAAGAATGGTAGATTTGTAATTTCACCTGATGGAATCTTGATATAATCAATACCTTCTTTGATCAAGAACTGTAAATTTTCTTCATCAAAAGCTGTACAAAGAAATTTTATTTTCTTTTTTTTACAGTATTTAATCAAGTTTATTTGCTCTGATTTTGATAGTTCGAGACTTTTAAGCATTGAAGATTGTGTCTGATTTTTTTTAGAATTACTTTTTTGATATTCTGCTTTGGGAGCATTTTTTATAGTTAATTTTTCATGATTAAATGATTGAAATTTAACATAATCTGCTTTTGCTTTTTTCGCTGCATCAACTAATTTTTTTGCCAATCTTAAACTTCCATTGTGATTCACACCTGCTTCAGCAATAATCAAGACTTTCATATTAATTTTATTTCTTTTTTATTTGTTATTTTTTTATTTGACGACCAATTATTAACTCTTATTATTTTTTTGTCACCTGATAGAAAATAAATTTTCCTATTTTCAAAAAACAATGTGTTAGCGGCTAGATAATTTTTTTTATTGATTATTGAGACTCTCTTTACATATATTAAATTATTTTTAAATTTAATTCTTGCAAAAGGTCCTGGTGCAACTAATCCTCTAACAAAATTTTGGATTGCATGAGCTGAAAGATTTAGATCAATTATTTCATCTCCATTTTTTCTTTTTGTAAAATAAGAAAATTTTTTTGAAAGTTTACTTTGTGGGATCGATTTATATTTATTTGTTTGGATTTGTTTAATGCTTTTATAAAGTAATTTTGGACACTCTAAATAAGATTTGTCTAACAGTGACTTAAAATCATCATTTTTATTAATTCTATATACTTTTTGGTTAATTATATTTCCTTTATCTATTTCTTTATTCACAAAATGAGTTGTTATTCCAAATTTTTTTTCTCCATTAATCAAAACCCAATTTAAGATGCTTCTACCTCTATAAAAAGGTAATTTTCCGGCATGACAATTAATTATTTTTTTTTTTACTAAATCTATTATTTCCTTTTTAAAAATTTGATCATACGACATTGAGACTAGAAGATCGATTTTATTTTTCTTTACGTATTCTAAAAATTTTTTATTGTTAACATCTCTTAATTTTAGAAAATGAATTTTATTTTTATCAGCAATTTTCTTTAGTATGTTGTCTTTTGTAATTAATCTTCCACAAACAAAACTTACTTTGATTGTTTTATCTAACATTAGCAATTTTAAAATATTATGTGCCCAAATATCATCACCAAAAAATCCAACTTTAAATAAATTATTCATAAATATCTGGACTACTTGGAAGGTTAATTAACCCTTTTTCTAAAATGATTGAGTTGTTTAAATTATCTTTTGGAAATTTTGATAAATGTTTAATTTTATGCATTAATTTCCAGACAGGTCTTGCTCCAATATTTCTCTTATTTAATTCGTTAACCACATTGTCTCTTAATTTAAGATTCGAGTTAAATAAAAAAATTGTATTCAACCAATGATTACTTTTAGTTTGTTCAATTTCACTTAATAATTCAAAATATTTGTTTTCGCTAAAAACTTTTTTATATTTTGTATTAATTAATTTTTTCAGATTTAAAATTTTATTAATTTTTTTTATTTGAGAAATACCTAGCGATGCATTTAGTCCAGGTAAGCGATAATTATAGCCAATATCATCATAATCATAATTCCATGAATTATTATTTTTTCTACTAATTTTTGTAAGACTAAGCGCCTTTTTAAAATTTTTTTTATTTTTAATTAATAATGCTCCACCTCCTCCTGTAGAAATAATTTTATTTCCATTAAAACTTAAAACACCAATATCTCCAAAAGTGCCTAAATGTTTTCTTTTATAAAATGTTCCTAAAGCTTCACTTGCATCTTCAATTATTTTTAAATTATAAAACTTTGATAATTTAATTAATTTATCAATTTGACAAGGATTTCCAAATATATGGGTTGGAATTATTGCACTAATAATTCTTTTTGTTTTTATATTGTATAATTTTCCTTTTTTTTTAACTGAGATTTTTTTCAAATAAATCTTTAATTTATCGATATCTATTCCTAATGTTTTTTTTTCAACATCAACAAAGTGTGGTATGGCATTGCAATATAAAGTAGCATTACTACTGGCTATATAATTTAAATTTGGTATTAAAACCTCTTCGTTTTTTTTTATACCACAAGTATTTATGGCAACTTGTAAAGCACTGGTCCCATTTATCGTAGAAATAACATAATTTGACTTAGTAAAATTTTTTAATTTTTTTTCAAATAAATTTGTATAATTACTAACAGTAGAAATATAAGAGGATTTTAGACATTTTTTAACACTTTCTAAATCGTCTTTTTTTATAAAAGGAGAATGTAATATCAATTTTTTTGAAGTTGAAATTTTTTTGATATTCTTAAAAATTTCATTAGCTATCTTTTTATCAATCATCTTTTTTTATTTTTAAATAGTTGTTCAACAATTTTAAAATCTAAATTATCATCTATATCAATTGATCTATAAAACGGCATTTTAAAAAAAATTGTTTTGTTTGAAATTAATTTATTTGAATTCAAAATATTTTTTCTGCTCCAAATATAAATTGATGCATTAAGATCGTATACTTTTGGAGCGTCCTGTCTTCTCACAATTCTTTTTTTAAAATCACAAACTAAGCCTAGTTTGGAATTTCTATACATAACTTGATTAAAATACGGATTTTTTCTAGAAATATTTCCAGAAACAAGATTTGGGGCATTACTTTTAAAAAAAATACCTATAGCTTTGTTGATATCATTAATGGATCTAAGAGGTGATGTAACGTCTAAATCTACAATAGCATCAAAATTTAAATTGAATTTTTTTTCCGAGATCAATAAAGCATGTTTGATAGCATCTAATTTTGATGAATGTTCAGAAGAATATTTTTTTGGTCTCTTAATACAAAAATCTACCTTTTTTTCTGAAGTTTTCAATATTTGTAAAGAGTCAGAACTTACAACTATGTGAGTAAAAAATTTAATCTTTTTGGCAATATCTATTGTGTGATGAATTAATTTTTTACCATGGAGTTTTTTTATATTTTTATTTTTTAATCCCTTAGATCCTCCTCTAGCACAAATTGTACATAATATTTTTTTTTTCATATTTTTAAATATTATACTTATCAATTTTATAACTATTCAGATTGTTATCTTTTTTTAACCATTCTATAAAATATTTTAAACCTGTCTCTAGATTTACATTTATTTTCCAATTACAATTTTTTTTAATCTTAGAATTATCACATTTCAATCTAGTCACTTCGCTCTTGATAGGTCTTATTCTTCTCTTATCAACAATTGAAGATAATTTTAAATTAGTCAATTTGGAAATTTTTTGTATCAAATTTTTAATCGATATTTCTTCCTCTGCTCCCACATTAACAACCTCACCAATGAATTTTTTATTTTTAAAAATAAATTCATAAGCTTTACATAAATCTTTAACATACAAAAAATCTCTAATTGCATTTAAATTACCAATTTTAATTTTTTGATTTTTCAATGCTTGTGTTAATATTGTTGGAATAACAGCTCTTGCTGATTGTCTTGGCCCATATGTATTGAAGGGTCTAACAATTTTAATTGGTAAATCAAATGACCTATAATAACTTAATGATAATTGGTCTGCAGCAATTTTACTAGCTGCATAGGGTGATTGCGCTTTTAACTCATCGTTTTCATTTAATTTACCTTTTAACTTACTGCCATAAACTTCACTTGTAGAGGTAACTATAACTTGTTTTATTTTCAAGTTTTTTGCTGACTCTAAAATATTTAATGTACCTTCAGTATTAGTCTTAAGATATGCAGTTGGTGAAATATAAGAATAAGGTATTCCTATCAACGCAGCTAGATGGATAACTGCATCACAATTTTTCATGGATTTATAAACAGAATCATAATCTCTAATATCACCCAAAATAAATTTTATTTTTTTTTTATAGGTCGACTTTTCAAGCCAACCTAAATCGTTATTATTATTATATCTATCAAAGGCAATGATTTCATAACCACTTGAAACAAAATGTTCAACCAAGTGTGAACCTATAAATCCAGAACTTCCAGTAATTAGTATTTTCTTTCTTTTCATTTTTTTAGTTTAAGCTCCTTTTTTAATTCGTCGTACTCTCTCATTTTTTGTTTCATATAATTTATAGTAAGCTTGGTCCTTTCTTTCATACCTCTAGGTGTTAGTACATAAGCGTAGCTAAGTTTGTTTTTGCTATCTTTGAATCTTTTAATCCTTATAAGGCCATGTTTTTTTAATCTAGTCAGGCAATAATTCAATTTACCTAGACTAAATCCAAGTTGACTAGATAAATTTCTTTGACTTGAGCGAGAGCTCTTATAAATTTTTCTCAAAATTTCAAATTGTTCTTGATCTTGATCTTGTTTCATTTAATGTTCAAAAATTGAACGATATAACAAAAAAAATCAATTGTAAATATTAATAATTTGATTTATATGTTCAATATTTGAACAAAATGATTAGGTCACTACTTTTAATTATACATTTACTTTATTTGTTTATAATAGAGGAGCTCAAAATACTAAAAAACAGGATCTTGTATCTAAATACTTTTTTTAAAGAAGTAAAATTAATTAATTATTTAGTATCAAAATTTTTAAAAGATAAAAATGATTTATTTAAGATAAATTATCAAAACGATTATCTCAAACTCTTAAAAAAAATTTATTATAAAAGTCAAAAATTCAACACTTCTAAAAAAGTATTTGTTGAAAGTTTTATCAATCATCCAACTTACACTCTACCCAATTGCTCTATATCAGAAATTATTAGCAAAAATAAAAAAATTGATACAATTGGTATTCTGAGAAAAGGCGACATTAAAGGATCACAAATTTTTAACTCTTTTGGAATTAAAAAAATTTTTTACATCGATAATGGAAATATATTTATAAGATTTTATTATTTCTATAAAGCCTGCATTTTATTAAAAAAAGTAAAGTCTGTAAGTCAATTAATAAAACTTAAAATTGATAAAATAGATTTTGGACAAGCCATTTATGAACAATTTATTAGATTTAAAAAAAAACCAGATATTTATGAAATCTATAATGATTTTTATATATTATTAGGTAAAGCTTTATTTCTTGATTATCAGTTTAAAAAAATTTTTAAAAATAAAAAAAACTCTTATTTAATTCAAAGTGAAACCCAATATTTTCCATTTAGAATTTCTTTACAAAATGCTTTAAAATTTAATCTTAAAGTAGTTAGTAAAAGAGGAATATCTATTACAGGTATTAGAATGTTTAAAAACTTTGATGAAAGAAATGAAAATAGGAATAAAATTACAAAAAAATTTTTTAACAATTATTACATCAAATACAAAAAAAATAATAAAAACAAATGGAATAAATTTTTTTTAACTCATACGAGTAAAAATCTTGGAAAAGAAATATATCAACAACTGGAAAAAAAAATTAAATTAAAAACAATTATTCACTCAAGAAAAGAATTTTGTAAGCGTTTCAATCTGAACTCAAAATATCCTACGGTTTTGATACTCGCTCACGAATTAACTGATGGAAATTTAAATAACAAGTGGAATATCTTTGAAAATGATATGTTTTGGCTAGAACAAACTCTTAAAAAAATTTCCAATCTTAAAAAGATTAATTGGATAATTAAACCACATCCTAGTGAAAAAATTTATAATTCTCAAATAGACACAGTTTCACTTTTTAAAGCTCATTGTCAAAACAGTAATAATATTAGATTATTTCCAACAAAATATTTTATAAAAAACCCAAATAAGATTTTTAAGTGTGCTATAACTTCACACGGTACTGCTGGTCATGAGTATCCTGGTTTTGGTGTTTCAACTATAATTTGTGGTGATACTCCCTATTCAGAATTAGGTTTTAATTTAGAACCTAAAAATAAAAAAGAGTATTTTAGACTTCTTGAAAATATTAAGAATTTAAAAAAGATGAAACCAAATCAAATTTTAAAATCAAAATTATTTAATTATCTTTTAAATTCTGTATGTGTTGTAAAAAATCCAATTATGCACGAAACAGATATTACTATGAAATATGACAAAAAAAATTTTTGGCAAAAATCTCTTTATATTCTAAAGAAATATAAGAAATTTGACAAAAATTTTATTAACTCTTTAAATTATCAAATTAATAATGATAATTCACTGCTAATTAATTTAAAAAAAAAACTCTATAGATGATAATATTGGGAATTAATGTAAGTCATGGTGCAAGTGCTTCCTTAATGATTAATGGTGAAATAATATTAGCTTTTCAGGAGGAAAGATTTAACAAGATCAAAAACTTTGTAGGTTACCCAAAAAATTCAATTCAAGAATGTATTAAATATGTAGAAAAAAAGGGATTAGAAATCGATCATGCTGCATTTAGCACAGTAAAAAACCCTGTATTTCCATTCAAATATCCTTTAGATAATTTCTTCAGCATCGAAAATTGGTTAGATTATTATAATAAAGATTTTTTCTCTAAAGAAAAAAAAATAAAAGATGTAATAAAGAAAATTAATTATTTAAAAAAATTTAAAAAAATTAATCAATATTTAAACTATTCAAAAATCCATAAAAAAGATTATTTTGATAATTATAAAATTTTTAGAGACCTACAGGAAGATTATTTACTATATCAAGCTAAAGGCTTAATTAAGAATATTTCTTTTCTTGATCATCATACTTGTCATGCGTATTATGCTGCCTATGCACCAAATATTAAAGAAAATAAGATTGGTGTTTTAACACTTGATAGTGAGGGAGATGGTCTCAATCAAACATTTTGGATCCTTGATAAAAAAAAGAATAAATTAAAAAAAATAAACTCTAGTGGCGAATGTGATATTGCAAGAATTTATAGATTTATCACATTAATATTAAAGATGAAACCTAATGAACATGAATACAAAGTAATGGGTTTGGCCCCATATGCAAAAAATAATTTTTCTGAAAAAGTTTTTAAAGAAGTTTTTAAAGATATTTTACAAGTTAAAAATTGTATGATTGTTCATAAAAGAAGACCAAAAAATTTGTTTAATTTTTTATATAACAAAACTAAAGGTCATAGATTTGATAATATAGCTGGTGGAGTTCAAATGTTTGTAGAAGATATTTCTTCTAAATTAATTATCCAAATAATGAAAAAGTATAAACTTTCATCATTTGCAATTAGTGGTGGGGTAAGTATGAATATCAAAATGAACAAAAATTTATTATCAATTTCTAAAGTCAAAAATATATATGTTCCTCCCACTGGCACTGATGAATCTTTAAGTATTGGCGCCTGTTATTACGTTAATAAATTTAATAACAATCAATATCTTAAGAACATATACTTAGGTCAAAAATTACATGATGCAAAAATTACCAAAAAAAAGATTTACGAAATCTTAAAAGATAAAAAAAATTATATCGTAAAAGAAAAATTTACTCATAGAAACTTAGCAAAATTATTAAACAAAGGAAAAATAATTGGTGTCGCAAGAGATAGAGAAGAATTTGGAGCAAGAGCTTTGGGCAACAGAAGTATTATAGCCAACCCATCCATAAATGGGATTATACAAAAAATAAATGAGCAAATTAAAAATAGAGATTTTTGGATGCCATTTGCACTTACAATATTAAATGAAAAGCACAAAAAAATAATTAAAAACCCTAAGTCTGTTGATTGTGATTTTATGACACTCGGTTTTGATACTCAATCAAAAAGTTATCAGATGATTAAAAATGGTACTCATCCTTACGACAAAACTGTGAGGCCACAAATCTTAAAAAAAGAATTTAACAAAAAATATCATTCGCTTTTATCAGAATTCTATAAAATATCGAAAATACCCGCTTTATTAAATACAAGTTTAAACCTGCATGGACTGCCAATTTCATCAAAATTAGAGGATGTTTTATATACTTTCAAAGAAAGTGAGCTAGAGTATCTTTATATCAATGATAATATTTTAATAGAAAAAGTTTTTTAAAAAAATTAATATTTCATTAAAAATATTATTTTTTTAAAGTATTAAAATAATAAAATTTCTATTTTGTTAAACTATAAAAACCCATTTGTTTAATTGGGCCCTCTAATCTTTTTTTAAGACCACCGTTTTTTTCAAAATAAGAAATTTTTTTAAACACCATTTCGCATGCCTTCTTATATTTATTGAGGCTTTTTTTATCATGTTTGAAATTTGCATAACACCTGTCAGACGCCAAAATATTTAATTTTAACATTTCTTGATTAAAAAAAGTTATTGTTTCTGGCCAATTTTTAGTCTTTAGTTTGAATGAAGCAAGTGGGTTTATGCCAAAAATCTCAATTTCTAAATCACTTTTCTTAGCTGCATCTATCCATATTTTTTTTATTTTAAGGCCAATGTTGTTTAATTTTTTTCCCAATTTAAGTTTTCTATGTTTTTTAATAAACTTTAAAGCACAAGCAGGGCCTATTCTTTCTGACCAAAATGAACTACTGATAAAAGAATTAAGGGATAAAGACATTACTTTTTTTTTACCAACTATTGCACCCATTGGTATACCATTTGCAATTGTCTTACCATAAACAACAATATCAGGACTTACACCTAACATTTGATGAGCACCACCTGTATTAATTCGCCATCCAGAGGTAATTTCATCAAAAATTAGCACACAATTATTTCTTGTTGCTATTTTTCTTAATTCTAAAATAAATTTTTTGTCGGCATAATTTTCTCTACAAGGTTCAAGTATTATGGCTGCACAATTTTTAGCTTTCCTTTTTACAATCTTATTTAGATCTTCCCAATTATTAAATCTAAAAGGAATAACACTTCCTTTTAATCCTCGTGGAACCCCTAAAGGTTCTAAACCAGGTAAAAGGTGATCATTTAATTTTTTTTTTGAAGATAAATTTGCAGATAAATACCAATCATGCCATCCATGATATCCACAAAACAAGATCTTATCTTTTTTGGTATAAGCTCTGCTTATCCTTGTTGCAATTGACATTGACTCACCACCAGTTCTACAAAATTTAACTGATCCAGCCCATTTATGTATTTTTAATAATTCCTCTGCAAGCTCAATATCTTCAGGTGGATTTAAAGTAGTCATAGATCCTGATTTAAGAACTTTAATTGCACAATTATTAATATCATTATCGGCATACCCTAAAACGCTTGTACCAATTCCAACCATTGTAAAGTCTAAATATTTTTTACCATTCAGATCCCATATATTAATACCTTTAGCTTTTGAATAATAAGTTGGCCACTTTCCACCAGGTAAATACATTTCTGGTCTTTTACCTAAAAGTCCGCTTAATCCAGGTATTATTTGGTGGGCATAATTTTGTAGTTTTTTTTTATTAGTTTTAAATTTTTTATACATTTGAAAATTTTTTTAAATTTAAACAGTTTGCAATAAAAAGATCAGTTTTATCATCGATATCTATTGTTCTATTAATTATAAAAGGGAAGCATTTTTTTCCTAAATATTTTTTTTCAAAAATATTTTTTGTTTTTATGATATCTAAATACCCATTAGCAGTATATGATTTTGGAAAACTTTGTCGAGGATTATTCGCTGAGTCAATAGACTGACTTTCTATAACTGGTTTTAACTTATTCTTGTTTATAAAAAACTTTTTATGTACAGGTTCACTCATTTCATGAACTGATACTAAAGAATCATAATTTTTAAGTTTCTTAAATTTCATTATTGCTTTATCTATAACATTTTGATTTCTAAGAGGAGTCGTTGGTCTTAACAATATTATAAATTTAGGTAATTTTTTTTCATTTTTATAAATTTTGATTAAAAATTCTTTTAGCACTTCATAATCATTTGCATTATCACTTGAAGCCTTTTTGCTTCTTAAAAATGGAACTTCAGCGTTGTAAACAATGCATTCTTTTTTTATATAATTTGAATCTGTGGAAACAAAAATTCTATCAATATATTTTGTTTTTTTTGCTATTCTAATTGCATGAGCAACCAATGTAAATTTTCCTACCTTTTTTAAG
>MDSY01141419.1_pt1 | contig 15461 bp, 18 predicted proteins | sample 811131 | NCBI WGS metagenome assembly MDSY01 (sample SAMN05326643, study PRJNA326480) | marine metagenome | isolation source: seawater | place: Atlantic Ocean: South West | collected 2010 | reverse complement strand
TTATATTATCTAACTCGGGTAGAAAAATTGTATTTTTTTTCTCATCGTTTTTTTCGTTTCCAAATACAACTTCAAGATTTTCTGATTGCGCTACGGACTTAACAGTAGAGGAAATAGCACTTTTGAAATTTTCGATTATTTGCTCTTTTTTTCCCACTTTACAGAACTACATTAATTGAAGACTCAGGAAGATCTTCGCCAAAACACCTTTGATAATATTCTGAAATAATTTTTTTTTCTATCTCATCACATTTGTTTAAAAATGTAATTCTAAAAGCATACCCAGTATCTTTAAAAATATTTGCATTCTCAGCCCAATGTAAGACTGTTCTAGGACTCATTACTGTTGAAATATCTCCGTTCATAAAACCTTTTCTTGAAAGTTCTGCTACCTTAATCATATTAGAAAGTTTTTCTTTACCTTCTTTATTATTTAATTTTTTATTTTTAGCTAATAGGATTTCAAATTCTTTTTCAAATGCTAAGTAGTTTAAAGTAGTGACTATGTTCCATCTATCCATCTGACCTTGGTTAATTTGTTGGGTTCCATGATATAGACCAGTAGTATCTCCTAAACCAATCGTATTTGTTGTAGCAAACATTCTGAAAAAATCATGTTGTTCAATAACTTTATTCTTGTCTAATAAAGTAAAATTCCCTTCATTTTCTAAAATTCTTTGGATTACAAACATTACATCAGGACGCCCAGCATCATATTCGTCGAAAACTAAAGCTATAGGATTTTGTATAGACCAAGGAAGAATTCCCTCTTTAAATTCAGTGACTTGTTTTCCATCTTTAAGCACGATTGAGTCTTTTCCTATCAAATCAATTCTACTTATGTGACTATCTAGATTTACTCTCACACACGGCCAATTTAATCTAGCTGCAACTTGTTCTATATGAGTAGATTTCCCTGTCCCGTGATAACCTTGAATTAAAACTCTTTTATTAAATGAAAATCCTGCCAGAATTGCAAGTGTTGTATCTCTGTCAAATTTATAATCTAAATCTATTTTAGGAACATATTCATTTTTTTTTGAAAAACCATCTACCTCCATTTCAGAGTTTAAACCAAAGGATTGTTTTACTGAAATTTTAATATCAGGTTTTTGTATTAATTGACTCGAAGACATAATTTATTTCTTTCCAAAAGTTGTTTTTAATTGACTATAAGCCAACGTAATTTTTTTTAACTTATCTTCAAATTTCTTATTACCCTGATTTTTATCAGGATGATATTTTTTGACAAGTATTTTAAATTTCTTTTGTATTTCTTCCCATTTTGCTGACCAATTTAAACCCATTATTTCTAGAGCATCCTTATCGGTTTGTTTAAGTTTTGATTTTTTGTATTTATCAAAGTTTTCAGTACCAAAAATATTAAGCTTATCTTCTAGTGCATTCTGCCAAAGAATTCTAAAAAAATTTTCAGAAGATGAAAAACTTTTTGTAGATTTGTGCCAAGTAACATCTGATTTTAAGAAAAATTCTATTTCATCAGCTGACATATTTTCAAAATAATTCCATTTTTTATTAAATATCTTTATATGTTCCAGACATAGCAATCTATATTTTTTACTATTATCCCTTTCTACCGGAGCCTTGAACTTGCCAGGTTCTTTACAATTTTCCCAATCACAAATAATTTTCATATAATCTAATTTTTATAATATAATATCTTTAAAATGGAAAACTTTTTATCCAATATTGAAAAAAAAATAAAAACAAATATTAAGATTGAACAATTAAAAATTTTCAATGATACTGAAAAACATAAAAATCATAAATTTTTCAATAAAGAAAAATATCATATACGTTTAGAAATTTATTCAAACTATCTCAAATCTTTATCCAAAGTAGATGGTCAAAGAAAAATCTTAGATTTACTCAAAAAAGAAATTAAAGATAAAATTCATGCCATTCAAATAATTATTAAATGATTTTTTTCAGATAGGTTTCAATTTGAGTAGATTTAAATTTTTGTGTGCCAGGAATAGTAGTCATTCCAATCTTTTTTAATAAAATCAAATTTATTTTTTCATCATTATTTTTTTTATCCTTTTTCATTAAGTTGATGAAACTTTTCAAATTAATTTTTGAGAAATTTTTCCTTAAATTTGAATTTAATTTATTTTTTTTAAAAACCTCAAAAATTTCCTCTGCAGTTTTTATTGAACATATTTTTCTATTCAGTGAAAATTTTGTAGCTATCTCCATTCCAAGAAGCACAGCTTCTCCATGGTTTATATTTTTTTTGTAATTATTTTTTGTTTCTATTGCGTGAGCAAAAGTATGACCGAAATTTAAAATCATTCTTAAATTTTTCTCATTTGCATCCCTACGAACAATTTCAGATTTTATTTCACAACTCCTCTTTATTGCATAAATCAATTTAGTTTTATTTTTATTTAAAACAAAAGAAGAGTTCAATTTTAACCATTTAAAAAATTTAATATCTTTTATTATTGCATGTTTTAAAATTTCAGCGTAACCACATATCATTTGTCTTTTAGAAAGAGTATTTAAAAAATTTATATCTGATATTACTAGTTTAGGTTGATGAAAACTGCCAATCAGGTTTTTTCCATTTCTCGAATTAACACCGGTTTTTCCTCCAATAGAGGAGTCAACTTGTGCGAGGAGAGTGGTGGGAATATTTATAAAATGAACTCCCCTTTTTAAAACACTTGCAACAAAACCTGCTAAATCTCCTACTATACCTCCACCAATGGCAATAACTAAATCTGATCTATTAAAATTTTTAGACATTATTCTTTCTAAAAAGTAATTAACTGAATTAAAATTTTTGAATTTTTCTGAGGGATTAATTTTAAAAATAGTCAGTTTATATTTTTTTAATGATGATTTAATTTTTTTCAAGTGAACTTGAGAAACATTTCCATCAAAAAAAATAACAATATTTTTTGTACCTGAGCAAAGATCATTAATTTTTTTGGGTAAAATATTTAAAATATTTTTACCAATAATAAGATTATAACTCTTTTCTTCACCTTTAATTTTAATTGAAATTTTTTTCATAAAGTTTTAAAATTTTTTCTACAATAAGCTTTTTGTTTTGATTTTTACATCGAATTCTAAAATTGGCTAAAGCGTAGTATTTTGCTCTTTCATTAAAAATTCTTTCCATTTCTCTAGTTGAATTTTTATTGTTTAGCAAAGGTCTTTTACTAGTTTTACTATTAACTCTTTTAATAAGGGTGTTTAGCTCGACATCTAGCCAAAAGCTTATGCATGAACTAAGTGTTTTTTTTCTTATAAAATTATTCATAAATGCTCCACCACCCAAGGAAATTACAGTCCCAGTCTTATTAAGAAATCTAAGAGTAATTTTTTTTTCTAAGTTCCTAAAGAAAGCCTCGCCTTTTGTTTGAAAGATTTTTTCAATACTGATTTTCTCCTTTTTTTCAATAACTTTATCAATATCGAAAAAATCCATTTTTAGCTCTTTAGATAAAATTTTACCGATTGAGGATTTTCCAGATCCCATCATTCCAGTTAAAACAAGGCTTTTTTTCAATTAATATCCTAAATTTAAAATTGATTTTTCACAAATTTGTCTTATTTATTTAGTTTAAATATATATCTTTTTATGATGCAACTCAAATTAAGACAAAAAAAAAGTTTAAGAGACACTTTTATAGGTTCCTTGATTAAATTTATATTGGCAGTTGTCTTATTTATTATTGTAATCTTTATTGTCGAAAAGTTCAATTTTCCATCTCCTAAAGAAAACTTTAAAATAGATATAACTAATGAAATTAAAAAGCTTAAGTAAATATTTTTGCTTAATAATTCTTCTAATTTTTAATTGTAATTTTACTTACGCTGAGGAAGAAGAAGTAGATATTTGGAAAAATAATAACCAAAAAAAAAATTCACAGAACCCTACTTTAACAAATGACGGTGTTTCTTCTAACTCAATTTTCAAAAGAGATAGAGAGAAAAAAGAAAAATTATTTATTGAAGAAAATATTGAAAACAGAGAAGAAGATATTAAAATTTATGGCATATATGACCCCGAGGATAATGATTTTAAACTACAAATGTGGGCCAATACTCAACCTCAAGAAATTAAAAAAATAGTAAAAAGAATTGATAAACTTCAGCTATCTAATTTCTCCAAAGATATTTTTATAAAAACAATGTTAACTTACTCATACACTCCACCGCAGATGAGCGAAGAAGAATTTATTGAAATCAAATTAAACTGGTTGATGAAAAATGATGAAGAAAAAATTTTAGAGGAATATCTTAATAAAAATCAAGAATTTCATAACAAAGCGAAAGTGATTCAGTATTTAGTTGATAGAAGTATTTCTAGTGCAAAATTAAAAGATGGATGTGAAAAAGTAAATTTTATCAATAAAGAGATAAAAGACTCTTATCTTGAAAAATTTAAAATATATTGCCTCATATTTCAAAAAAAAAATAATCAAGCCCAATTATTATTTGATATTCTAAAAGAACAGAAAATGTCTGATGATTTTTTCAATGACAAAATTAATTATCTTTTAGGAATTTCAAAAAGCACATCCCAAAAAGTAAACGAAAAAAATCTTTTATACTTTTATCTTTCATCAATTACTGTCACTGATTTTAAGTTTCAACCAAACAAAAAAACAAGTAAAGGAATTTGGGAATATCTCAACTCGGCAAATCTCATAAAATTAGAAGATGTTGAAAACATAGATAAAATAAGAGAGTTAGAGCAAGCTGCTAATGATAATACTTTAGATAAGAAAAAAATCTTTGAGATTTATAGGCAAATTCCTTTTGAATTAAATACCCTTATTAATGCAGAAGATGTATATCAAACACTAAATAGCGTAAATTCTAGATCACTGATATACCAGAAATATTTACTTTCTGATAACATAGAAAACAAGATTAAACTATTATTCTTACTTAAGGACTTATTTAAAAAAGATAAACTTCAGAACGTTTATGCAAAATTTTTAAGTAATAATTTAAAACAATTAGATCAAGACAAGATTCCTAAATCATACCAAGAAATTGTAGAAAAGAATATTCTAGAAGATGAGGAATTTAAACTTGGTAAAATAAAATATAACGATAAAATTATTCACAAATCTAGAATAATAAGATTCTATACTGAAAAAGGAACGTCAAAACAAAAATCGCAAAAAGATTTAAATAATATCTATAAGAAAATAAGAAGGAATAAAAACTACTTCTTTTCAGCGAAAGATTTAGCTTTAATCGAGTCCTTAAAAATAGATGGATTCGAAATTCCTAAAGAGATTAATTATGAGAAAATTGCAAAAAAATATAGTATTCCACAAAATCTTCTTAAATTAGCTGAGAATGAGGAAACTGGTTATCTTGCTTTAAAGTTAGTCGAGATTATAGGAGAGGATGATATTCAAAACTTAGATCCAGAAACAATTTATTTCGTAACTCATTTACTAAACAAAATGAAACTATTTAATTTTAGAAATCAGTTTTTAATTTCTGGACTACCATTAAGAGTGTAATTGTAATAATGTGCCCTAATGGCTATAAAGAAAATTTTAACAGTCCCTGATCAAATTTTAAGAAAAAAATCCCTGCCCGTTGAGGATGTAAATAAGGAGATAAAAGTTCTTTTGAAAGACATGTTAGAAACTATGTATGATGCTCCTGGTATTGGTTTAGCGGCTATTCAAATAGGAGTTCCTAAAAGGTTAGTTGTTATGGATCTATCAAAAAACCCTGAAAAAAAGGAACCAATGTTTTTCATCAATCCTGAAATTATTTCTAAGTCTGAAAAAATGTCGATATATGAAGAGGGATGTTTATCAATACCTAATCAATTTGCAAAAATTCAGAGGCCCGACTCATGTAGAATAAAGTATTTAGATTTTAATGGCAAAAAGCAAGAGATGAAGGCAGAAGGATTATTATCGACTTGTATTCAACATGAAATAGATCATCTAAATGGTATTCTATTTATTGATTATCTATCAAAATTAAAAAAAGATATTATAGTTAAAAAAGTTTCTAAACAAAAAAAAGACCAAGAGAGAATTGTAGTTTAATTTCAAAATGTCATTACAAATAATATTTATGGGTACGCCCGAATTTTCAATTAATACACTCAAATTATTAATTGATAATGGTCACAAGATATTAAGAGTATATACTCAACCTCCAAAAAAAAAGCAAAGAGGACACAAAATTATAAAAACACCACTTCACATAGTTGCAGAAGAATTAAAAATAGATGTAAAGACATCAAATAATCTTGACAACGAGGAAGATTATTCTTTTTTTAAAGATAAAAAGATTGATTACGTTGTCGTCGTTGCTTATGGAAATATCATACCTGAAAGGTTTCTAAAGATACCTAAATTGGTTTTTTTAAATTTGCATGCTTCACTACTCCCAAAGTGGAGAGGTGCTGCTCCAATAGAAAGATCTATCTTATCTCATGAAAAAGAAACTGGTATTTCTATAATGAAAATAGTTCCTGGACTAGATGAAGGACCTTATATGATGCAAGAAAAATTTATGATAAATAAAAATATGTCAACTGGAGAGCTCAAAAAAAATCTTTCCTTAATCGGTGCAAAAGCTATGGTCCGTTCAATTAAGCTAATATCAGAGGGAAAAGCAGTTTTCGTAGAGCAAGATCACTCGAAGTCTTCATATGCAAAAAAAATTAAAAAATCTGAAACCGAGATTAATTGGAATGACAAAGCGGAAAATATTGTTGCTAAGATTAATGCATTTAATCCGAAACCAGGTGCTTGGTTTTTATATAAAAAAGAAAGGATAAAGGTTTTCAAAGCCAATGAGATTGAACAAAACGGCAATCCAGGAGAAATCCTAGACAACGAACTAATAATTGGAACAGGACATAATGCAATAAAGATTCTTGAACTTCAAAAAGAAGGAAAAAACACTCTTAATTCAAAAGAATTTTTAAAGGGAAATAAACTATTCAAAGGAACAAAATTACTTTGAAAATTTTTAATTATCATATGATTATTGAATATGATGGGTCCAAATTTATTGGATGGCAAATCCAAAAAAAAGGACGCTCAATTCAAGGAGAAATTCAAAAAAATCTTAAAAAAATTTTTAAAAGAGAAATTACATTAATAGGTTCTGGGAGGACTGACTCTGGCGTTCACGCTATTGCTCAGTCATCTAACTTTTTAACTGATAAACTTTTAGACTGTAAGAAATTACAAGCTAGATTAAATCATTTTCTTAAAGAAAAAAAAATTTCTATAATCTCTATAAAGAATAAAGATGTTAAATTTCACTCAAGGTATAGTGCTGTTGAGCGAAAATATAGATATTTAATAGTAAATAGAAAAAGTCCTTTAGCTTTAGACACCTTAAGAGCATGGCATATAAAAAATAAACTTAATATTGATATTATGAAAAGAGGAGCCAAAATTTTAGTTGGCAAACATGACTTCTCGACCTTCAGATCTTCATCTTGCGGAGCAAAATCTCCAGTTAGAACAATGAAAAAAGTAGAGATAATTAAAAAGCAAAATGGTAAAATTTACATACATTTTGTTTCTAAATCTTTTTTACAACAGCAAGTGAGGTCAATGGTGGGTTGTATTAAGTATCTAGGTGAAGGAAAATGGAGTCTTAAAAAATTTACTAAGGTGTTTAAATCAAAAAAAAGAATAATGTGTGCACCTCCTGCTCCAGCATGTGGTCTGTATCTTTTAGGTGTGAAGTATTAAATTATTTTAAACCATACCTTTTTATTGAACTTATCGAGATATTAATGACTGAAATTAAGTTTCTAAAAAAAGAAAACTTATTGTATGTGAAATTTATTTTCCAAATCCAAAAAAGATTTTTTAATTTGCTTCGTTGAAGCGAGTCATTTCTTACTCTATAAGTTGTTAAAAATTTCTGAAGACCGTGAGCTTTCCCAATTTTTTTCAATATTTGGCATTTATAAAAATAATCCTCACAAATTTCTGTTGGTGTAAATTTGATGTTTTTTACTATTTCTCTTTTTGCCATCATTGTACTAGTGGCAATAGCAGTATTATTTGTGAACTCTTCAAATGAAATCTTTTTTGGTGACATAACCTCCTTTATCTCACTTTTACTCTCAATTTTTGCAAAATAATTTGTATAACTAAATTCTAATTTATTATTTTCCATGAAGTTAAGCTGTTTCTCCAACTTATTTTTTTTCCACAAATCATCAGAGTCAATAAATGCAAGGTAGTCGCTTTTAGATTTTTTTATTGCAAAATTTCTACAATACGCTGCACCTTTATTCTTTTTTAAATAGAAAACTTTTATTTTTTTATTTTTTTCGAATTTTCTTAATATTTGAATAGTCTCTTTATTTGAACAGTCATCAACTAGAATTAGTTCCCACTTCTTATATGTTTGACTTAGAATTGAGGAGACTGTCTTTGATAAATATTTTGCACTATTATAATTTGGGAGAATAATAGATATTTTTTTATTCACTATATAATTGACCTTTTCCACTCAGAGTAAAGTTGTTCAATTTTTAAATTTTTAAAATGAAAAATTTGTTTAAAACTCATTTTATAAAAATCATCTATAATTACGTTATTACAAGAAGTCATTAACTCTGAATATTTTTCTTGCTCTCTAATATATTTGCCTCTATCAAAATTAATCATAATTTTATTTAATAAATTATTATTAGATTTAACAGGATCTACAGCAAGAAAGACACTTTCATTAAAAAAATCAATTAAGTTATTAATACTTAAAACAGTCTTATCATCTAGATGGTGGATGGCACCATTCACGAATATAAAATTAGGTTTAAAACTTGTTATTTCTTTTAAGGCCTCTTTATCGTTTAAATTTATTTTATTGAAATTAAACTGCTTCCATTTATTCCTAGAATATTTCAAATATTTATCACTCATATCAACTCCTAAGTAATCCTTAATATGAGGAGTTATATAATTTAATATGAAACTATCACCACAACAAAGATCTAAAACTCTAAGACTCTTATTTTGAAATTTTGAAAAAATAAATTTAAAAAAATCATACTCACTATATCGAGATCTAACAGTTTTCTGGTAAAGCCTATAAAATCTCGGATATTTTAAAATTGCTTCAATCATTTTTAAAAGTTTGAATTATCTAATTTATTTTTTTATATTATAAATATACGTTATTAATCAAATGATCAAATCTTTATCTGTAGTAATTCCATTTTTTAATGAAAGTGCAAGGATCAATAAAAGTTTAGGAAAAATTAAAAAATTTATAATTAAAAATAAAAGATTAAAGATTGAGATTTTATTAGTAAATGATGGAAGTACCGACTCATCTTTGAAAGCTATAAGTACATTCCTTAAAAAAAATAATTCCGTGAAATCGAAAATAAAAATTCTTAATTTAAAATCGAACCTGGGAAAAGGCGCGGCCTTAAAAAAAGGCGTACTTTCATCAAAATTTGAGTGGATATTAACTTCTGATATGGACTTGTCAGTTGATCTTTTTGAGATTAACGAATGGGTCAAAAACGGTGTATTGAATTATAATAGTCAAATATTTTTTGGTTCAAGAGAACTAAGCGATTCAATCGTTATCACAAAATTCTATAGAAAGTTTCTAGGAATATTTTTTAGAATCTTTTCTGATTTAGTTCTTGGAATCAAACAAAAAGATACACAATGTGGCTTCAAGCTTTATAAAAAAAGTGTTGCAAAGAAAATTTTTAAGAATTTAATATCAACAGGTTTTGAACATGATTTGGAATTGGTTTTACTAGCTAAAAAAAATGATCTTGAAATTATGGAATTACCAGTTCATTGGGTGCATATGCCCGGTAGCAAATTGAATATATTTACTGATCCTATTAAGATGTTAATTGGGATTTTTAAAATCAAGATTTCTTATCTAAAAAACTAGATACTAATGATTTTAGTATAATAAAAAAAACTAAAAGAATAAAACGTTAAAAAGAAAAAATATATTAATGATATAATTCTATTATCTATTTTAATCTTTACTTTTAAAAATGTAAAAAATAAAATTAAAATTAAGGGATCAAAATACTCTTGTAAAACTGGCCAATAGATAATTGAAGTTATTATTAAAAATAAAAAGATTAAAACATTTTCGTGTTTATTTTGTGCAGTAAAAAAGAGAATAAGGCTTGAAACTATAAAAATTATAGAAAGAAAAATTTTCTGTATGTATGGATTTTCAAATAAAATTTGGCTTAATTTAAAAAAAACGCCTTTTCCTAAATAAATCTCATTTTCTATTTCATAAAAAAATATGAAATAAATAGAATATAATACCATCAAAGCATAAAACCAAATTAGTTTTCTAGAAAGTAAATTTTTATAATTTTCTTTAAAGAATTTATTTATCAAAAAAATTAATGGTAATAGATAAAATGAAATTATACTCATAGAATAACCAATATGTTGAAAGTACAGTTTCCCTTGTAGTATACCTCTGCTTTCAGCATCGACCGGAGGCATTATTCCACCCCAAAGATTAAAAAGATAAATAATTGGTAAAGAAAATAAAATATATAGAAATATTAAGTATAATTTTTCAAAATTATAACTTGAATTTAACAAAATTATTAAGAAACAAATTCCTGGCACGAAAGCTAATTTTTGATCAAAGTAGATACAAAGTGAACTGAATATACATATTAAATTCAAATAAATAAATCTTTTCGGAGACTTTTTCTCTTTTAAAAAACTTTGTAAAAAAATATAACTTAAAATTAATGTTAGAAGACCAAAATTTTCTTCATTTCCCCAAATGGCACTTGTTCTAAAATAAGGGCTTAAAAAGATAAGACTTGCAATTAAAGCAATTAATATTGGTTTTGTTTTTTTTAGATTTATTTTTAAAGCATAAAAAAAAGAGATAGGAACTAAAAATGAAAATAAAAAAACACTTAATCTAAATTGTAAAGCATTTTCTGTGAAAGGATTAAAAAATTTATGAAAGATATAAACTCCTGGAATTCTGCTACTTTGAAAAGTACTACTGTCAGCCATAGAAGTTATTTTTAATGCATTCATCAAGTTATTATCTTTAAATGTTTGAAGATTTCTCCAGGTATTTTGAAAATCACCTTCTCCACCGCCTGCAGAGTTTTCATTTATCCAAAAACCAAAAAAATACAAAAAGATTGAAAAACTTATTAATAAAAGAAACAAATAATCATAATTATCTCTAAATTTAAGCATCATTTCCTCGGATTAAATAAATCTAAAACTATTTTTCAAAATATTGTTTTATAATCTCAAAATAAATTTTTTTAAGTTTTTTCAAGTCTTTTAAAGACACACTCTCGTCAATTTTATGCATTGTCTTGTTGACTAATCCGAATTCAAGACAAGGAGCTATTTTTCTAATGAACCTAGCATCCGAAGTACCTCCGGTCGTTGAAAAAACAGGATTAACTTTTGTAACTTTTCTTATGATATTCTTTGACATAAAAATTGTTTTTTGTGGTTTAGTTAAAAAGGCTTCACCGCTAGCTTCAAAATTAATTTTATATTTACAATGATTTTTTTTGCAAAGATTTTTAACGATCTTCTCGATCTTTTTTTTAAGAGATTTTGAAGTATGTAAATTATTGTATCTAATATTAAAATTTGATCTAGCTGACCCGGGAATAACATTATGAGCCTTATTATCAACATCTATGCTACTAAATTCTAAATTAGAAGGCTGAAAATTTTTATTTCCCTTGTCCAATTGAATGCTATTTAATTTATTACAGATTTCTATCATTGTACTTATGGGATTATTTACGAGCTGCGGATAAGCAATATGTCCTTGAACGCCAAAAATTTTTAATTCTACAGAAAGACTGCCTCTTCTTCCAATTTTTATCATTTCACCGAGTCTTTTAGGGTTAGTTGGTTCACCAACTATACAAAAATCAATTTTTTCTTTTTTTCTCCTTAGATATTCAACCATTTTTTTTGTGCCATTTATCGCTTTTCCTTCTTCATCACCAGTAATTAAAAGGCTTATTGAACCATCAAATTTTTTGTTTTCCTTAATGTAATTGCTCACCGCAGACACAAAACATGCAATCGAACTTTTCATATCATTTGCGCCTCTTCCAATTAAAAGACCATTTTTAACTTTAGGATCAAAAGGGTTTACAGTCCATTTTTTATGATTCCCGGGTGGAACCACATCAGTATGGCCTGCGTAACATAAATTTGGTCTTTTTTTTCCAAATTTAGCATATAAGTTTTTTATCGGTTTACTACTTTTGTCTTTGAATTCTAGAATTTTACATTTAAAACCAATTGCTTTTAAATTTTTACTTAAAAAATTAATCGCCCCGGCGTCCACTGGGGTAACACTAGGAAATTTAATTAAATCTTTTGAAAATTTTAGTTCATCAATAATTTTCATTTAATCTCTAAGCAAGTCATTTATAGAAGTTTTACTTCTAGTTTTTTCATCAACTTTTTTTACAATCACTGCACAATACAATGATGGCCCCGACTGACCCTCTTTGCTAGGAATTGATCCAGGAACCACTACAGAGTAAGCGGGTACTTTACCAAAAGTAATTTTGCCAGTTGATCTATCAACAATTTTTGTTGATGCACCAATATAAACACCCATAGAAATTACTGCACCTTCCTCGACTAAAACACCTTCGGCAATCTCTGAACGTGCTCCGATAAAACAATTATCTTCTATTATAACTGGACCAGCTTGTAACGGTTCTAAAACACCTCCTATACCTGCTCCTCCAGACACATGACAGTTTTTTCCAATTTGAGCGCAAGATCCAACAGATGCCCAAGTATCAATCATAGTACCTTCGTCAACGTAAGCTCCAAGGTTTACAAAGCAAGGCATTAAGACAACATTTTTTCCTATAAAAGATCCTTTTCTAACAACACCATTAGGTACATGTCGATAGCCAGCATTTTTCCAATCCGATTCATTCCATGAAACAGATTTACCAGGCACCTTGTCATACCAAGTTGTATAAGGTCCTTTAGACATCGTCATTTTATTAATTCTAAAACTAAGTAAAATTGCTTTTTTAACCCATTGATTTACAACCCAACTTCCATCTTTCTTGTTAGCAACTCTAATTACACCTTTATCTGTAAGTTCAATCGTTTCATTGATTGCATTAATGATATTTTTGTCTGAGCTTCCAGAAACCTTTTCTTTTTGATTAAAAGCATCATTTATTATTTTTTCAAGTTCAGTCGGTGTCATTTATCTCCTTTAAAAAATTTGTTAATTTGTCAATTTTATAATTTATAAAATCTGAGTCAGAAAATTCAGCCGCCCATGGTTCATCATTTTTAATCCAAACAGTTTTCATTCCTAACTCAAAAGCTGGTTTTAAATTTCGAGCTATATCCTCAATAAATATACTATATTGTGGCTCAATTTTGTATTTTTCAATTATTTTTTTATAAGTGGTTAAAGAGGGTTTGGGTATAAAATCAGCGCTGACAATATCAAAAATATCATCAAAATGTCTCTCTATACCAAGTTTTTTTGTAACATTATTTGCATGAGCTCTTGATCCATTAGTGAATATTATCTTTTTACCTTTTATTTTTGATATTTGTTCATCAAGTTCTTCATCCTTTTCCAAAAAATCTAAATTTATATCATGAACATATTCTAAAAATTCATTAGCATTTATTTTATGGTTTTTTATCATTCCATTTAAAGTAGTATTATATTCTACAAAATAATTTTTTTGAATTTTTTTAGCCTCCTCTTTTGAAACATCTAATTTTGAAGATATAAACTCAGACATTCTTTTGTCTACTTGATCAAAGACTTTTGTCGCACCGGAATATAACGTATTATCTAAATCAAAAAGCCAAAATTTTATTTTTTTTAATTCTTTCATTTTCTTATTAAAGTCCCCGCACCTTTATCAGAAAAGATCTCATGTAGAATTGATCTTGGTCTTCTACCATCAAGAATTACTACGCCTCTTACCCCGTTTTCTACAGCATCAATACAATTATTTATTTTAGGGAGCATACCTCCTTGAACAATTTTGAGTTTTACTAAATTTTCCATATCAAACGGTTTAATTTCTGAAATTAAGTTCTTTCTATCATCGTAAACACCCTCAACATTTGTCATCAACAAAAGTCTTCTAGATTTAAGTTTCTTTGCAATAGAGCTTGCAGCTGTATCTCCATTGATATTAAAAGTTATTTTATTTTTGTCCAAGCCTAAAGGAGCTACGATTGGGATTTGTTTATTTTCAATAAGATTTTTTAAAATATCTGTATTAATTTCATTAGGAACTCCAACAAAACCCAACTCTTTTTTGTCTGGTGTAACTTTTATTATATTATTTATTTTAGTATTAACTGGAGCCGCTTTTGTTCCTTTTTTATTCAAAGAGTTTACAATATCATTATTAAAGTCTATAAGAACCCTCTCAACTATCTTAATTACCTTTTCATCTGTAACTCTCAAGCCGTTTATAAATCTAGTTTTAATATTTTCTTTTTTTAGTTCCCTTTCTATTCTTGGCCCACCCCCATGAACCACTACAATTGAAAGACCTAATTTATTTATTAAACTTATATCCTCAATGAAATTATTAAATATCTCTCTTTTGATGAAAACGTTTCCACCATACTTAATTACAATTAATTCATTCTTATATTTTTCTACATATTTTGGAACATCTTTTATTTCTGGGGCATCTTTTGGCCAAATATTTTTCAACTCTTTTAAAAAATTTTCTTGAGACATTTAGTTGGTTTTAACCTTGGTCTTTCTCATAATTACCCACTGTTGAGCAATTGTGAGAACGTTGTTTACAGTCCAATAAACAACCAAGCCTGAAGGGAAAGGCGCTAATATTATTGTAAGAAAAAGTGGAAAGAACGCAAAAATTTTTGCTTGAATAGGATCAGCAGGTGCAGGATTTAATTTTTGTTGAGCATACATCGTAAGACCCATTAAAATAGGCCAAATTCCTATTACTAAAAAACCTGGTGGATCCCAAGGTATTAATCCAAAAAGATTAAAAATAGACGTAGGATCTTTTGCAGATAAATCTTGTATCCAACCGAAAAAGGGCTGGTGTCTCATTTCTAACGAGATAAAAAGCATTTTGTAAATTGCAAAAAAGAAAGGTATTTGTATTAAAATAGGCAAACATCCTGAAGCAGGATTTATTTTTTCTTTTCTGTACAATGCCATCATCTCCTGCTGTAACTTTACTTTATCATCTTTGTGCAACTCTTTTAATCTCACCATTTCCGGTTGAACAGCTTTCATTTTAGCCATAGATCTAAATGAGTAATTAGCTAAAGGGAAAAATACAATTCTGATTGCCAGCGTTATTAGCACTATAGCTATTCCAAAATTTCCAGATAACTTGAATAAATAGTCAATTACAAAAAATAAAGGTTTTGTAAAAAAATAAAACCAACCCCAGTCTATCGTTAAGT
>MDSY01031762.1_pt1 | contig 15462 bp, 7 predicted proteins | sample 811131 | NCBI WGS metagenome assembly MDSY01 (sample SAMN05326643, study PRJNA326480) | marine metagenome | isolation source: seawater | place: Atlantic Ocean: South West | collected 2010 | reverse complement strand
TATTGAAAGGCTTAGTTTTTCCGAAAAAAGTGGTTTGGTGCTGTCTGATATGCAAGCTAATCTTCAAATAAGTAATGAACAGATTAAGCTTTCCGAACTTAAATTGAACACCAAGTCTTCCGAAATTGATATTCCTCTATTTGAATTGAATTACAATCAATGGTCTGCTTTTAGTTCTTTTGAAGATTCGGTATTATTCAACTCTATTGTAAATGAGTCTCGTGTTGCGTTGAACGAGGTGTCTTATTTTGTTCCTTCGATGCAAGGTATGTCAGATACTGTTACACTCCAGGGAAAAGTCAGGAACTCAGTCAATAAACTTGAGCTCAGTAACCTAGAAATATTATTTGGTGATAAATCCTTTATCAAAGGAGATTTTCAGCTACCTGACTTCTCTGGGAATGGAAATCAAGACGTTACACAACACGTTCGGAATGCATATTTTGATTTTAAGGATGTGAATGAATTTAGATTACCTGCAGATATTGAGCCGCTTCAAATGGCTGCTGTTCTAGAACATCAATTCATATCTTTCACGAACCTCAATTTAGAAGGCAATCTGAATCAAGTAAAGATTGATGCAGCGTCGATAGAATCGAAGTATGGCCTGCTTAAAGTGCCAAATCAAATGGTTTTAAAAAAGGATGCGCACGGCTTCTCAATTATGCCTGAAGAAAAATTTGTTTCTCCTTTAATTGTTGATAGGTTCCAATTGGGGTCTTTCTTAAATCAAGATGACCTAGGTTTTATATCTGGGTCGTTTCGTCCAAATTTCCGGTTGACCAACTCTGGTCATGTTGAATTAGACCTGACCAAGGGCTCAATAAATCGGTTTGATATAAACGGGTATGGCATCTCGGGGATTTCAGTTGATGGAAGCTCTATTCGAAATGAGTTACTTGAACTTAAATTGAGTATTGAGGAACAAAGTATTGATCTAAAATTATCTGCAAAATTAGACTTAGCATCTCCGAATTATAACGGTGACCTCAGGGTCAATCGATTGGATTTAGATGCATTGAACTACACTCGAGATAGTTCGGTTTTTATTGGAAGTGTAAAGTTTGATTTGAATGGTAAAGCAGATTTAGATTGGGGCGGTCATATTTTCTGCAATGATTTAGCTTATTACCGAGGGAGAGATACTTTGACAACATCTGATGTAGACCTCGGAATCTCTTCTAAAGATGGTTTGTACATATACGCTCTAGAAAGTGAGTTCTTGGATGCGCAAATAAGCGGTGATTTTGATTGGAATTCCTTGGCTACTAATTTTTATAATGATCTTGCCGTAATTATTCCGAGTATAAAAGTTGGTAAAGAATATGAAGTTATTTCTTCTTACGAACGTCCCGATAATACCGTAGAATTTGATGTGGTTATTAAATCTGCAGATAGTTTACTTAACTTTTTTGTTCCAGGACTCTACATAGATTCATTATCTATGATTGCTGGAAGGTACAATGCTTTTTCGAGAGACCTGGATTTCGATATTGAGGCTCCCGAAATACGAATCAATGATTTTTTAATAAGTGGTCTAAATGGAGCACAAAGACTGCATAGTGATAGCATCTTTTCTGATTATCTTGTTGATTTCATATCCTATAAAGATTCTTTGAAGTTTAATTTAATTGAGTTTTACACGCATGGTTCCGAAGGGCTTTTAGAAAGTCAGTTATCATGGGAGCCAGGAACAGATCGATATTCCAAGGTAGATTGGGAAACAACGATACATGATGAAGATCATGTAAAAATATTACTACAACCTTCTTTCTTCTCATTGGATTCTATGCGCTGGGCTATAGTAAATGAGTCTGAATTTTCTATTACGAGTGAGGATTTACACGTAGAAAAATTCGAACTGAACAGAGCAGATCAAAATATTAAAATCAATGGCTGCTTGTCGGAAAATGATTTTGACAAACTCTCTGTAAATCTTGAAAATGTAGATGTTTCTGAAATAAGCTCAATTCTTGGTTTAGAGAGAACTTTGGAAGGACTACTTTCTGGCGAGTCTGATTTTTCTAATCCTACTGATAACTTCAATTATTCAGGAGGCCTTCGTCTGGAAGGATTTCATTTGGCTGAAGAATCTATAGGAGACATCCGAATTCAGACAGTTTGGAATAAAATAAAAAACTCCATTGATATAAAAGGTGATTTAAAGGTGGACGGATTAACGACCTTTAATTTGGATGGAGATTACTTTCCGGGAGATAAGAACCTAGAAATGGAGTTGAAATTTGACAACACAGATGTATCATTTTTAAATGCCTTGATGGATCCTGAGCTATTCAACAATATATCTGGGAATTTGGACGGTTCAGTTTATGTTGATGGAAAATGGTATGAGCCTAAATTAAAGGGAGACTTGACACTAGATGACGTGCATGTCAAGGTCGAAATACTTGGAGTCGATTACTTTGTAGATGGTTTAATTGACATTGATGAAAAGCTTTTCGCTTTAAACAACATTCCGCTTAGAGATCTTGACGGTAATACTGGTTCAATCACCGGCTCAGTATTTCACACTAATTTTCTCGATTGGTCTTATGATGTTCAGCTGAACTTTGAGAATGACATTACTAAATGGCGTACAAGCTTCCCTTTTGGTTACGAGCCGCTAGATCAGTTTTTAATTCTTGATACCGAATATAAAGATGGTGATTCGTATTTTGGCAAGGCCTACGGGCGTGGAAATGCTAACATTTCAGGATATGGTGAAAACATGACGATTACGGTAAACATGACGACGCAAGAAAACACAGAAATCAACTTTCCTATGTACGGTTCTTCTGATATTGATGAAGATTTTGAGTTTGTAGAATTTAAAAGCAATCTGGAGTTAAGCACGGATATCGAGAAAAAGTTTGATTTAACAGGACTGGATTTAGATTTGAATTTCAACCTTAATCCAAAAGCGCAACTCAACATTATTTTTGATCCTTCGAGTGGAGATCAAATCTTAGCGCGTGGTTCAGGAAATATCAATATGAAGCTCGATCCTTTTTATCAAATTGATTTAAATGGCACCTACAGGATTACTGAAGGCAGTAACTATAATTTTGCTATGGGCTTGATCAAACAGAAGTTTGCGATTGAAAAGGGCTCAACAATTTCTTGGACAGGAAATCCCTATGATGCTGATATTGATTTAGTTACATCTTTTTCAATTCCCAAGGTTTCTCTAAAAGATTTGGCTCCGGAGATTGTAATGTCAGAGCAGGAAAGTCGGCAGATGAAGAATCAAAAAATAGATTGTTATTTGAATCTTAATGAGACATTGATGGCACCTCAGATTAGTTTCGATATTAAAGCGCCCAATGCCCCTGAAACAGGAAAGACACTGCTTAATGAGGTTATTAGCGAAGAAAGTGAATTGAGTAAGCAGTTTTTTTCACTTCTCTTGTTGCGCTCTTTTCAACCCCTAAATAGCTCTATTGAGGCGCACGCATCTGCTGCAAAAGATCTAGCAGAATCGCAGGTTAATGCTTTATTGAGCGAAGTAAGTCAGGAGTACGACTTGAATTTCAACTCTATTATTGACAATGATTTAGTTGGGATAGATTTGATAGAATTTGGTATATCGAGAAGGTTTTTCAATGACCGTTTAATTGTATCTGGCAATTTTGGCTTGGAAGAAGATTCTACAGGATCAAATGAAACTTCGGGGTACATTCCAGTTGGAGACTTATTTGTTGAATACTTGATCAATGAGTCAGGTACTTTTCGGGCCACCGCATTCAGAGAAGCAGATCCTTATAATATTGGTACAGACGAGTCAGGTCAAAAGCCATATACGCAGGGAGCAGGTTTAAGCTATCAAGAAGACTTCACTAATATTAAGGATTTTAAGCTTATTCAATACTTTTTTGATATTTTCAGACCGAAAAGTAAAAGAAGGTATTTAAGAAAGAACAAAAACAAACTCACTAAAATAGATTCCTAAAACCACAAAACATGGAAAAAGTATTAATAGCGAATAGAGGAGAAATTGCAAGAAGGGTAATACGCACCTTAAAGCAAATGAATATTAAAAGTGTTGCTGTCTATTCTGATGCCGATCAAAATGCGCCACATGTGCAAGAGGCTGATGAATCTGTGCACCTTGGTGCTAGCCCATCATCCGAAAGCTATTTGAGACAAGATAAAATTATAGAAGCCTGTAAGGCGCTCAATGTAGATGCCGTACATCCTGGTTATGGTTTCCTTTCTGAAAACTCGGATTTTGCAAGAAAACTTAAAGCAGCAGGTGTAATACTTATTGGCCCATCACCAGAGTCTATGGAGGTTATGGGAGATAAATTAAAAGCGAAGCAGGCGGTTAAAGATTTTGGGGTTCCTTTGGTTCCGGGTGTTGATGAAGCCATTACAGATGTCAAAGCAGCAAAAGTAATCGCGAAAGAGATAGGATACCCAGTTTTAATTAAGGCCTCAGCCGGAGGAGGAGGAAAGGGGATGCGCTTGGTTCATGGGGAAGATGAATTCGAAGAGCAAATGCAGATGGCCCAAAATGAGGCGATGTCTTCTTTTTCTGATGACGCCGTTTTTATTGAAAAATTTGTAACCAAACCTCGACATATTGAGATCCAAGTTTTTGCGGATAATCATGGCAACATGGTACATTTGTTTGAAAGAGAATGTTCTGTTCAAAGGCGTCATCAAAAAGTTATTGAAGAAGCTCCTAGTGCTGTATTAACTCCAGAAATGAGAGATGAAATGGGCGCTGCAGCGATAGCCGTATGTAAAGCATGTAATTATTCCGGTGCGGGTACAGTAGAGTTCTTGCTAGATGCTTCTTTGGACTTCTATTTTTTGGAAATGAATACACGTTTGCAGGTGGAACATCCTGTAACGGAAAAGATATCGGGAGTTGATTTAGTGGAATGGCAGGTTCGTGTTGCTCGTGGAGAAGAGCTTCCATTGAAGCAGGAAGATTTGTTCATTCATGGCCATGCCATTGAAGTACGTGTCTATGCAGAGGATGCAAGAAGTGGTTTTACGCCAGATATTGGCACTTTGAACAAATATAGAAGGCCGTTGGGAACGAATGTAAGGGTAGATGATGCATTTGAAGAAGGTATGGAGATTCCAATTTACTATGATCCAATGCTTGCAAAATTAGTCGTTTGGGGTAAGGACCGTCAAACTTGTATAGAAAACACCATAACTGCGATTGATAATTATCAAATATCTGGTGTAAATACTACTTTGGATTTTGGGAAGTTTGTTCTTCAGCATCCTAGCTTTAGAAGCGGTAACTTTGATACTAATTTTATCCAAAAACACCTTCCTGACTCCTCTTTGTTGCATCGAGAACTAAAAGAAGAGGGTAAAGCTTTGGAAGCTGCAATAGAACAAATATGGGCTAGAGAAATCGACTTAAAGAACGCCGATTTTAGTTCCCAAGAAATCACTTCCTCATGGAAAAGGAGTGGAAATAAATAATTAAAGGAATCGCACGCATATATTCGGTTAAAAAAATTATTTTTGCCTAACAAAATTTGACTTATGAATCTACACGAGTATCAGGGTAAATCAATCTTAAAAACTTACGGAGTCGCTATTCAAGAAGGCGTAGTCGTTGACAAAGTAGAAGACGCAGTAGCTGCGGCTCAAAAGTTGAGTGACGAAACAGGAACAAGCTGGTTTGTAGTGAAGGCTCAAATTCATGCAGGAGGACGCGGAAAAGGAACTGTAGAAGAAACAGGTTCTCATGGCGTTGTTCTTGCGAAGGGGATTGATAAGGTTGAAGAAACAGTTAAGGGAATTCTTGGTGGTCATTTGGAGACGATTCAAACCAATGGCAAGGCCAAAAAAGTAAATAAGGTATTGATTGCTCAGGATGTTTACTATCCTGGACCTTCAGAAATAAAAGAATTTTATATGTCGGTTCTTTTGGACCGTGAAGAAGGCAAGAATGTAATAGTCTATTCTACAGAAGGAGGAATGGATATTGAGCATGTTGCCGAGCATACTCCAGAAAAGATTTACAAAGAGTTTATTGATCCACATCTTGGTTTACAGGGTTTTCAAGCGCGCAAAATTGCTTTTAACTTGGGTCTGTCAGGAATGGCTTTTAAAGGAATGGTGAAGTTCGTTGGCTCTTTATACAAGGCGTATATTGGTATTGATGCCTCTATGTTTGAAATCAATCCTTTGTTTAAAACAGCAGATGATAAAATAATCGCAGTTGACTCAAAGGTGACTTTGGACGGAAATGGTTTATTTCGCCACCCAGATTATGCAGCAATGCGAGACAAAACAGAGGAAGATCCAACAGAGGTTGAAGCTGATGAGGTTGGTCTAAACTTCGTAAAGCTAGACGGAAATGTTGGATGTATGGTGAATGGTGCCGGACTTGCGATGGCTACAATGGATATTATTAAGCTTTCTGGTGGTAATCCAGCAAACTTCTTAGATGTTGGTGGTACTGCCAATGCGGAACGCGTCGAAAAAGCATTTCATATTATTCTCAAGGATGCGAATGTTAAAGCAATTCTTATCAATATTTTTGGGGGAATCGTTCGATGCGATCGAGTTGCTCAAGGTGTTGTTGATGCATATAAGAATATGGGAGAGATACCTGTTCCAATCATTATCCGTTTGCAAGGTACGAATGCAGTAGAAGCCAAAAAGTTGATTGACGATTCAGGTTTGAATGTGCATTCAGCAGTGCTTTTACAAGAGGCGGCAGATAAAGTGAAAGAAGTATTGTCTTAATCCTTTTTTCGACGATATCAGAGAGCAAAATAAGTCTTACCAATTATTTTATACCTTAACTTTTGTTGAGGGTTTGATTTATTTTAATTTTAATCGTGAAATCCACATTATCTAAACAACATAAACAAGAGTCCAAGCTCGTCGTGCGGCTTCCAAACTGGATTGGTGATACCTTAATGACCTATCCAATGCTACTTGCACTTCAAAGTAGGGGAGTTGATTTTGTCTGTTTGGGTCACCCATGGGCGAAAGCTTTATTTTCAGGTACAACTTTAAATGTTGTAACTAGTGCTGAAATAAAGAATTCAAAATGGTGCTATCGATTTTATCGTGATCATTATTTCGATGATGGTATACTTTGCCCGAAAACATTATCTACTGTTTCTCCAATGCGTTTTGCGGCGATACATACTACCGGTTATCATTTTCTTTGTCAAGAACGCCTGAATTACAATGATGATGCACATACGGTTGAAAATTACTTTGACTTGGCTAAAGAATTTTTAAAAGAAGACCTAGCTGTCTCAGCTTTTGATAGTTTTATTCCTATTGATGATGAAAGCGTTGTTTTAGGTCAAAACCTTATCGAAGAAAAAATAAAAGAAGCCTATATCGTAATTTGTCCTTATGCAACCAATTTACACAAAGGTAGAAATAAGGAATGGCCATTTTGGCGTGACTTCTGTGCCAGGTATACCGGAAAAAAGATCGTTGCCGTTGTATCTGAAAGTGATTATGCACGTTGCTGTAATGAGTTTCCAGAATTGCTCGTTTTGAGTAACACACTAGCTGTTTCAGCCTTTATCATGCGTGAAGCTGAATTGGTACTTGCCAATGACAGTGGTGCCATGCACCTTGCTTCTTTCTTTGGTGCAAATGTAATTGGTTTATTTGGGGCTACTGAAATTAACAAGACTAGACCTTGGTACGGCAGCTATAAGGTGGGTGCTGACAATGAATTTATATCGGTTCAAGATCTATTAAAGACCCTGGTGTAAAGGCATTATATTAGGGGGATGTTTACTCTATAAGAGAAACGAAACCTTTCTTTTGAATAAAGTTACCCTCATCATCTTCTGCTTCAAAAATGTAAACATATACATCGTTCTTAGCGTTTTTCCCATTGGTTGGAATTGTGCCGTCCCATCCTGTATTTTGGTCAAAGCTTTCAAAAACAAGTTGACCCCATCTATTGATAATTGTCAAATGATAAGTTTCTGGTTTTATATGAGAAACGATAGGTAGAAAAACAGGATTGATTCCATTAGGAGTGAAGGCATTTGGAATAAATATTTTAGAGGAATAAGTCAAACACAACTCATTTGACGCACTTACCTCTGAAAAGTTATAGGTATTAAAAAGCTCGACTCCTTCCATGCGATAACAAACTTTTGATTGAACACCTAAGCCGTTAATGTCATCGACAAAGCTTTTATCCTCAGGTAGGAATGTCGCAATTGGAGTTGGGTCATACACTTCATTAATAGACCTATACAATCGATATTCTTGAATCCCACCATCGAAACCCAAATAATCTGACCAATTTAGCGTATTGATGTAATCGTAATCATTCGCCTCTCCTTCTAAGAATATTGATTTGGCTTCATTTGAAAATTCTCCTTCGAAGCCACAGCTATCAATATATTTTGTTCTGTATTGCCAAGCTTGGAACTCTGTCTCTGCATCCTCATCTAAAAAGAATACTACGTCTGAGGTTGCATCTGCCCGTCCTATTTCCTCGTAAGCTCCATTGTAATTGCGTCTTTGAAAGATGATTTCAGTGATGCCCACAGATTCATCGATATATTGATAGAGCTCAATATCCCCCTCGACGACAGAAACTAGTTTCAGGTAATTATATCCTGGATTTCCTGCAACAGGAACATTGAAGGTCGTTGGAGATGAAAAAGCATTATGGCCATCAATAAATATAGAATTTATATATACGGTATAGCTCTGGTTTCCATTAACAGCGATTGTTGCTACTGTCTCCTCAGTGATTTCCTCTAAGTTCCATAGTCCGTTAGAAAGGCTCCAAATCTCATAAAAATCAGTTGTACTTCCATCGTAACTTGTCCATGATAAAACAGCCTCTTGCTCGCACATGAAGACTTCGGAAGAGGATACCATAGTTGTATGAACGTCAGCTTTGGCACTTGTTTGATAGGTTACAGGCACTGAGCTCGTTTCACATGAGTCAAAGGCAGCAACCGAATATGAAAATGGACCTTCCTCAAAAGGTACGGCATAGGTATATGTGGTTGATGCTATACCCCATATAGTGTCAAGCTCATACAAAACACCACTGGCATCGAAGGTATAGATTACATATCCATAGGTATCACTTTGTAGGTTTTGATCCCATTGAATTTGCATTAGGTTTGTGGCTGTATCTATTCCAGCACTATAAATCATGGGTATATCTGGAGTCATTAAATCCTCAAAGACATCTCCTGTGATATTGGATGAAAAATCGCAAACTTCTCCTGGAAGTACTATTTGATAACTAAGAAATGCCGAACAAATATCTATTGTGTCTTGATACGAATTGGTACCAAGTAAAACGCTATCAATTAGTGTGAAGATTCCCACTGGGAATTCTCTGTAAATATGGTAGTAACTTCCTGTATACGATAACGGAGTAATTGAAGGAGAATTCCAGTTTAGCAAAGCCATTCCGTTACCAGGGTTGTTTAGGTTTAAAAAAATGTTTGAAACAGTATCTGAATATTTTATTGTATTTCCATTACATCCAGATGTTACGGACAAGAAAAAGTCTTGTGCATCAGTTGAACCTGTTATGGGATAAAAATCCTCATTTACATCGCTCAAGTTAGCCAGCAAGCCATCCTGAACCGAATATACTCCATATTCAATGAAAGAACTGAAAGGATCATTAACGGAGGTCCAATTTATGGTGAGGTTTCCGTCTATGTCCGTTTGGATGCAATCTATTTTAGGTGCTTGAATTACTCCAGGGTTCAGCACGTTAATTCGCACTGTCGCATATGTTATCTTAGGTACCTGACAGAAATTATCTTGAACTTTGAATACAAAATCATAAGGAATCATCTCAGAAATACCACCAAATTGATTGACCAAATGGTCGCAGGTAGTTTGCCAAGAAAAAGAGGCAGTTGAATTTTGAGGAGCCTCAATAGGCGGTAAACTATTTAGCGTAGCACAGGGCTCGATATCACAGCCTAAAGAACTTGTATATCCTGCGCCAAACATTGGGCCGGAGGCAGTAATGATGACATTTTGAGCAGCACCGTTTTGAAGAAGGTCCAAGTCTGTCGCTAAAAGATCAAAGTCAATTAAATCCCCGGCATTTACAGTTGTCTCAAATAGCCCACCTGCAAATGGAGGTGTAATGACTGGTGCGTCATTGTCACTGCTGCAAGGCAAAACAACAACCTGCATTTCTCGTTCGACCTCACCGATTAGGATGCCATTTCTAAAGGATTGAACGGTGACCTTGATGTTAAAGTTCCCAATATTAAAGCTTGTAAAAACGATTTCACCAGTTGAAGGGTCGATGGAGGCTGGGATATTATTAATATCGATATCTTCATCTGGTGTAGGTGAGTCAAAAGAATAACCAGATTCAAATGGAACAGGCATTGGGTTAGTGGGAGGGTCATAGACGCCCACCGGAAAATAGTCAAACGGGATTCCGAACTGAAAATGAACCGAATCTAAATCAGGGTCAATGGCATTCATATTGTACCGGTATTCAGAACCAGCACAAGTAACAAAATGAGGTGGCTGCAAAAAATTAGGTGAGGAATCCGTGCAGGTATTGTCAAGGCTATTTGGGTTTGCGAATATTTTTGCCGCCAAAGTTATTCCAAAAGTAGAAGGATTTGATAGATTACTAATTGCGTTACTTCTTGAAAAGTTTTCATAAGTAAAGATCCAGCCTTCCGATGGTGGAATCCCTGATATACTTATCGGATTACTTCTATATGTTATGCGTTCAATTGCTCCAACTCCGTTACCAGCGGCACTTCCCGTACCACATTCAAGCATGGAGGGTGAACCTTCTACCACAGTACATGAAGGAGAAATATCTTCCCTTGATATGAAATTTAAGACGATTGAATTGAGCGTCGGATGGTTCCAAACTCTCAGGTCTTCTGAAATGATATTTACCTCTGCACCATTACAGTCCCTGTAGAAAACAAGCTGGAATTCGTAGGTGTTAGGTCCGCTGCAGCTCCATGTTATTTCTCCTCCCATAACATGAGAGGCATGTAAACTTATTGAAAAGCTTAAAAAAAGAATGAAGGTAAACGCTCTTTGCATAAAGGTATAACGTAACATAATACGCAGTATTATAACGAGAACGTCGAAATAAAGTTGCTAACCTGCTGAAATAACCGACATGTCACTCCATTTGAGGTGCATATTTGCCGTTTGGAGAATTGTAGAGGCATCTATGTCATGTATTCGTTGAATATATGAATTGTAAAAATCACAGCTAAGGCCATAGGATTCAACACTTAAGAATAAATCCATCATGGCATATGGGCCATCTGAATTTTTGAGCATTTGACCAAGAAGGTGGTTTTTAACGAGACCAAGCTCTGCTTTTCCTATTTTTTCATTGCGCAATAGAAGCATTTCTTTTTCAATTTCTTTTAAGGTTGGCTGTAAATGTTCTTTGCCTACCTCAGAGCCGATCATTAAGTATCCCGAACCACCTGACTCAGAAATTATGCTTCCAATACCGTAAGTATAACCTTTGTCCTCTCTGATGTTTTTCATCAACCTACTTCCAAAATAATCTCCTAATATGGTATTTAGGATACTCACATCTAAGAAGTCTTTGTGGTTTTTATTAAAAAGTGTTTTTCCGATTCGAATTGCAGTTTGAACAGCGTCTTTTTTTTCTATGTGAATAACTCCAGCTTTATTACAAAAATCACTTTTGAACTCTAGCGGTTTTTTGATGCAATGTGCTTTTGAAAGATCGCTGATATGTTGAATTTGATTTTCTTGCAATGCACCAACAATCGCGACTTTAAAGATTCCACAGACATAGTTAGATTTATGAAAATCTAGCAGCTCTTGTCTTTCAATTTTTTGCAGGTCACTTTCTTCAGAAATGCTTGCATATTCTGTTCCAAAGTATAATTGCTTTTGAAAAGATCTTTGGGCCAGAACAGCAACTCGATTGATATTGATTTTGAAGTTTTGAATTTTTTCGGCTTTCACCTCTTGAAACTCTGATTCGGGAAAGCACGCATTAAGAATAGCATCCAATAAAACCTGATAGGCCTCTGAAATATTATTTTTTAGTGCAAATAAAGACACCATAACCCCCTCATGAGATAATCCAATATCAAAAAAAGCGCCTAGATCATCGAGTTGGCTATGTATCTCTGTTGAGCTTTTTTGCGAAGTTCCAGAAAGGAGCATAGATGAGGTCATACTAGCAATGCTATTTTTTCCTTTTCTAAGCCCTGCATCAAAATAGATATCAATTCTGGCCGTCTCATTAGATACGTCTGGCATCCAATAGAGTGGCGTTGAATCGTTTAGTGAAATTTTTTCGGGAGAAATAAATGAAATTGCACCAGTTTTGTGCGTTTTCGGAGCGTTTATTCGGTTCATTTCGTTTTGTTTATTTTGAGTAAGGAGCAATTCTCCTTCTTTAAAATCGAACTGGCAAAGCCGAGAATATCATCATTCTGAATACGATTGTATATGTCAATTTCTTCATTTATTCCATTTGCATCTCCCAAAAGCTCAAACATACAAAGGCTGATAGACTTATTCAGCAACCCTTGCTCTTGGAACGCTTTTGCTGTACTCAATTTGTTTTTCAAGGATGTAAGCTTTCGATCTGTAAAGCCTTCTTTTTTGATTTTTTCTATTTGCTCCCACAATGCGTTATCCAAAGCATCAAAATCCACACCTTCTGAAAGTTTGCCCGAAATTAGAAACAAACCATGGTCAAGAGATCCCGTAATGAATGCGTTAATTTCGGAAACTAAGCCTTGCTCTTTTTTCAATGCAATGTTCAGAAGTGAAGATTGATCCTTGCCAATAGCATCACTTAAAAAGTCACCCAAGTAATACCCAATGTTTTTTCTTTCGGACATTTGAAATGCATAATAAAAAGCATTTGCAGAAACATCTCGATCAATGGATTTTTCTCTAAATTCTGTCTGAGGAGGCTCAATCGGCAAAATCCTGGCAGGCTTTATTCCTCCGGGTATGGTTTCGTAATATTTTTCAATTAGTCCTTTAATTGAGTCAGCATCAAAATTACCTGAAACGCATAAAATTGCATTTGATGGGCAATAAAACTTTTTGAAAAAGGCCTTAACATCTTCCATGACTGCTTTTTCTATGTGTGCAATGTCTTTTCCAATAGTGGCCCATTGGTAAGGGTGCTTTTCATAGGCTAAAGGACGTAATTCAAGCCAAACATCGCCATACGGTTGGTTCAAATACCTCTGCTTGAACTCCTCGATAACTACACTGCGCTGAACCTCGAGGCTTTTCTCTGTAAAGGCAAGTGAAAGCATTCTGTCACTTTCTAGCCAAAGGGCTGTTTCAATATTATTTGCAGGTATTATTTCATAGTAGTTTGTAAGGTCATTACTCGTAAATGCATTGCTTTCTCCACCGGCTCTTTGAAGTTCCTGGTCAAAATCCTGAATATGAATAGAGCCTCCAAACATAAGGTGCTCGAAAAGGTGAGCAAATCCGGTTTTATCCTCATGTTCATCTCTTGCACCAACATCATAAAGCGTATTGACAACAGCCATAGGCGTTGTCTTATCGTGATGCAGAAGGACCTTTAGTCCGTTTTTTAACGTGTAGCGTTCAAATTCAATCATTCTATTTCATTGAGATTTTTGCCAATTTATATTGTGCGTCATTAAATTCTTGAACCAAGTCTAAAATGATTTGCTCTGCAGACAAAAGTTCATCCATTATACCTGCTATTTGTCCAATTTCTAGCTCTCCGTTTTGAAGATCTCCTTCGAACATGCCTTTTTTTGCACGTCCTCGTCCTAACAATTCCAAAAGTTCTTCTGTTGAGGCATTTTTTGAATATGCCTCCTTAACACTAGTGTGAAATTCATTTTTTAGCAAGCGAACGGGGGTAAGCTCTTTAAGTGTTAGCTCAGTATCACCCTCTTTAGAATCTAATACTGCATTTTTAAAATTTATATGCGCACTTGATTCGTGACTTGCAACAAATCTACTTCCAATTTGAACTCCATCTGCACCAAGCGCCATACAGGCGAGCATTGCTTTCCCTGTTGCTATTCCACCTGCTGCGATCAAAGGAATTGTAATTTGTTGCTTAACCATAGGTATAAGACATAATGTTGTTGTTTCATCACGCCCATTGTGGCCTCCTGCTTCAAACCCCTCAGCTACGATTGCATCCACGCCAGCATGCTGCGCTTTTAAAGCAAATTTCAAGCTAGAAACGACATGAACAACTATAATCCCTTCTTTTTGTAGACGTTCCGTAAATGTTTTCGGATTTCCCGCCGAAGTAAAAACAATGGGTACCTTATGTCTAATAATAGTATCAATATGTTCCTCAATACTTGGGTATAGCATCGGAAGGTTTACGGCAAAAGGTTTTGATGTATTCGCTTTGCATTTAGCTATTTGCTCATCCAAGACATCAGGATACATTGAACCCGAGCCGATAATTCCTAGGCCCCCTGCATTTGATACTGTTGACGCAAGTTCCCATCCTGAACACCAGATCATTCCCGCCTGAATGATTGGATATTTAATATCGAAGAGCTGGGTAATCCTATTTTTCATATTTCGGTTAAAAGGCTTTAAAGCGAATTTAAATATTATAATGGTTATTGTTCCTTCCTAGTGTTTTTTTAAACAAAATTTTTAACGTAAATTGTGTATCTTAGATTACTTATTTCGTGTTTATGAATATTCAAATATTTACGGCCTTCTTTCTTTGTTTTTTTGTCCAAAATTATTGGTCTCAAGAACAAGAAATTCATCACAAAGAGCATAATCAAGAAATCCAGCATAATCATGGAGGATCAAACGAATCGTTAATTGAAAATAAAGGGCAATGGCCTGAAGGGGTTCTTTTTCAGTCTAAAATTGATGGAGGGAAAGTATGGATTCAGCAAAATAAATTCGTCTATCATTTACAAGATTTTTCTGCGATGCATGAGGCGCATACAAACCCATTATTTACTCCTGATGAGGAGCCGTTGGCTAAGCAAGAGGTGATTCACCTTAATTTTATAGGAAGCAAACCTGTTAGTCAGATTTTAAAATCTGATAAAAGTGCGCACTATTATAATTATTTGAAAGGCAATGATCCGAGCAAATGGGCAAGTAAGGTGCATGTCTATCGTGATGCTACTTTATCTGATTTTTATGATGGTATTGATCTTCATATCGAAAATAAGGGAAACCAATTTAAGTACGAGTTTCATGTATCTCCAAATACTTCTGTAAATCAACTCAAATTCGAGTATGTCGGTCAGAAAAGTATGACAATTGCCTCAAATGGCGATTTAGAAATTACTACAGCATTAGGTATCGTTTATGAAGAGCACCCTTATGCCTATCAGGTTATTGATGGTAATCAAATTGAAATTCCTTGTGATTTCATCATCACTGATGGTATTGTGAGCTTTGAATTGGGAGATTATAACCCCGGTTTTGAATTGGTTATTGATCCAGTTTTAGTTTTTGCAACCTACAATGGAGCCAATTCAG
>MDSY01075625.1_pt1 | contig 15464 bp, 9 predicted proteins | sample 811131 | NCBI WGS metagenome assembly MDSY01 (sample SAMN05326643, study PRJNA326480) | marine metagenome | isolation source: seawater | place: Atlantic Ocean: South West | collected 2010 | reverse complement strand
TATAAATACCATCAGCTGATACATTTCCGGCTATTGAATCAACATGAACGTTAAAAGTAACGATGTAAGAAGCTGGTGGTGCTGGTGGTGCTGGATTGTAAGATGTTCTTGAATATACAAATCTCCACCAATTTCCACCAACATTAATATCAGCATTGAAAGAGCTATCATTATTAAAAAAGGAAATTCTATAAAATACTGAACTTTGAAATGTCGTTGTACTATTTGAATATTCCCCTCCATTATATGCTTTCGAAAGACCTATATTAGCTCCAGTTCCGTTAGTTGTAAGTGTTCCATTAGTGAATGTGTATGAAAAACTTCCTCCATCGAATGGAGATATTGGAGCATTACATTCTTCAGTACCTTGCCAATCTTCTATCCAAGTTGATCCGTCCTTATATATATCCATATTTCCATTTATATTGAAAGTAATAGAATCATCCCACGAACATGCTCTTGTAGAAACACCAGGTGCATCAATAGCAAAATAAACTGTTCCAGCAGCACCAGAGTCAGAAGACACTGCCATTGAACCAGGATTTGGGTCCAATTTCCATGTACCTTCTATTTGAGCAGAAAGACTAATGGAAATTGATAATAAAATTAAAGTATATATTTTTTTCATGTTGTTGTGTTAATTAATTAAATTTTTGTTGTAATAATAAACACTAATTTAATAAATATTAAATTTATTTAATACTTAAACGAAAAATAGTGTTTTAACAACACTAAGATAATCTATAAAAACAACTATTTTCTTAACATATGTTAAGAATTCACAAAAAATAAATAATTAAAATGGATAATTTAATACTTTATCAACGAATAAAAATCATAAATAGTTGGATATATTTATTTAATTAAAACACAAATTAAAATGATTAAGTGTCAAAAACACCTATTTAACTTAGATCCTAATGAATATTATCTCAATTGTGCATATAAAAGTCCACTTTTAAAAAAAGGAGAATTATTAGCAATTAATGCAATAAAAAAAGAAAGAAATCCCTCCTATTTGAAGCCCAATAATTATTTTGAAATTTCAGAAGAAATAAGAACAGAATTTTCAAAGATTATTAAATCTCATAAAAATGAAGTCGCCATAATGCCCTCTAGTTCCTATGGGTTTGCCAATGTTTTTAATAATATTAGAACATATGGAAATAAAGCTATTGTAGTAGAAAATGAATTTCCAAGTGGATACTTTTCAGTAAAAAAATGGTGTTCTGAAAATAATATTCAATTAGAGGTTATAGAAAGAAAGAAATTATCTGCTGAAGATTGGAATAAAAAAATTATAGAATCCATAGATTCTAGTACTAGTGTAGTATTAATTTCATCAATTCATTGGACGAATGGAACTAAATTTGATTTAAAAGAAATAGGTGAAAAATGTAAAATTAATAATACCTATTTTATTGTAGACGGAACTCAATCAGTTGGTGCAATGTCAATAGATGTAAAAGATTTTAAAATTGATGCTTTAATATGTGCAGGATATAAATGGTTATTTGGACCATACTCTATGGCTCTTGGCTATTTTTCTGAAAAATTTTACAACGGAACTCCAATTGAAGAATCGTGGATGAATAGAACCAATGCCCAGGATTTTAGCAATCTAACAGAATATGATTCTAAATACAAACCAATGGCAGGAAGATATAATGTTGGAGAAACAACAAATTTTATTTTATCTCCTATAATGTTGAATGGTTTAAAGCAAATTAATAGCTGGGGTATTAATAATATAGATTCCTATTGTAAAAACCTTTCTAAAATAGTAATTAGCGAACTTAGCCCCTTAGGAGTAGTTTTTGAAAATGAGAATTTTTTCACCTCTCACCTTTTCTCCCTAGGACTCCCAAATCATTTAAACTTATTGTCTTTTAAAAAGATTTTGGAAGAAAAGAAAATAAGAGTTTCAGTTAGAGGAACCAATTTAAGGGTATCAATTAATGTTTTTAACGATGAAAATGATATAAATAAATTAGTTGAAACAGTTAAAGAATTTATTTAAACATTAATTTCATTTAAAACCTTTTGAATTATACCACAAGAAATTTCAATTTCTTCATAAGAGATATTTAAAGGAGGAGCTATTCTAAAACTTTCAGGACAAGAAAGAAACCAAAAGCTAAGAACCCCATTTTTTTTACACCCTTCAACAACTTTTTGAACTGTAGCTGCATTTTTCATTTCAATAGCAAAAAATAACCCAAATCTTCTTATTTCTATAATAGAAGGGTGTTCTAATAGTTTTTCAAAATAAACACCTTTATTCTCAACGTTCTCAAGTATGTTCTCATTTTGAAATACTTCTAAACTAGCTAGAGCTCCAGCACAAGAAACGGGGTGACCTCCAAATGTTGAAATATGTCCAAGTGTAGGATTTACAGTAAAAAGAGACATTAATTTTTGACTGGTTACCACCCCCCCTATAGGCATTCCACCTCCAAAAGCTTTTCCTACAGTTAATATATCTGGAACAATTCCAAAATGCTCGAACGCAAAAAGTTTTCCAGTTCTTCCCATTCCAGACTGGATTTCATCCATTATTAATAAAATACAATTTTCATCACAAATTTTTCTAAGTTTTTGTAAAAACTCTTTAGATGCTATTCTTACTCCTGCATCTCCCTGTATTGGTTCAATTATAACGCATGCTACTTGGTGATCTATAAAATCTAAAGCATCTAAAGAGTTAAAAGGCAAATGAAAAACATCTGGTAAAAGTGGTCTAAAGGCATATTTTTTATCTTCATTTCCTGAGACACTTAAAGATCCGTGAGTAGAACCATGGTATGCCCCTTTAAAAGCCACAATTCTTGATCGTTTGGTAGCTCTTTTTGCTAATTTCAATGCAGCTTCGTTAGCTTCTGTTCCAGAATTAACAACGTATAAACAATTTAATGTTTCAGGAAGTAACTTTGTAAATTCTTTAGCCAATCTATTTTGAATACTTTGGCTGTATTCTCCAAAAACCATTACATGCAAATGCTTGTCTATTTGTTTCTTTATTTGATCAATGACATATGGATGTTGATGTCCTAAATTTGAAACTGCTATTCCGGCAATTAAATCAAAATATTTTTTTCCAGATTTATCATAAATAAAAACACCTTCCGCCCTATCTACTTCTATTCCAAAAGGGAAATTTGTTGTATTTGCTAAAAATGGAGTATACATAATATTATAAATAGAATCCTAAAATAATTTAAATTATAGAACCTATAAAGATAAATTGTAGATATATTATAAATTTGCATAAACTTAAAATAAATCACTATGTCTAAAGGTTTTTATCAAATGCCATACCCGGAAAATGAATTGGTTAGAAATTATGAGCCTAATTCTACAGAATTAGAAAATCTAATCAATAAATATGAGAGCATGTACCATCAAAAGCCTATTCACATACCATTGTATATAGGGTCTAAAGAGGTTAAAACTGACAATCATCTTCCCATAAATCCTCCGCATGATCATCAACATAATTTAGGAAAATTTAGTGTTGGAGATGCTTCCCACGTGGAAGAAGCAATAAACTGCGCAATGAAAGCTAAGAGTGCTTGGTCAAGCTTACCATGGGAAAGTAGAGCTACTATCTTTTTGAAAGCAGCAGATTTGCTTGCAGGACCATATAGAGATGAAATGAATTCAGCTACAATGTTATGCCAGTCTAAAAATGTATTTCAAGCTGAAATTGATGCATCTTGTGAATTAATAGATTTTTTGAGATTTAATGTTGCCTACATGCAACAGATTTATGCGGAGCAACCAGAATCATCAGATGGAATTTTAAATAGACTTGAATATAGACCCTTAGAAGGTTTTGTGTTCGCTATCACTCCATTTAATTTTACTGCAATAGCTGCAAATTTATGCGCTGCGCCTGCCATGATGGGAAATGTTATAGTTTGGAAACCAGCTGAAACACAAATGTATTCTGCTCAAGTAATAATGAAACTATTTAAAGAAGCAGGACTACCTGATGGAGTAATTAATATGGTTGTTGCCGATGGACCTACAGCCGGTAAAGTAGTATTTAACCATAGAGATTTTGCAGGTTTACATTTTACAGGATCTACAGCTGTTTTTAAAAATATTTGGAAAATCATTGGTAATAATATTGATAAGTATAGATCCTATCCAAGAATTGTTGGCGAAACTGGTGGAAAAGATTTTATTGTTGCTCACCCATCTGCTGACCCATTAGCAGTTGCTACGGGAATTTCAAGAGGAGCTTTTGAATTTCAAGGACAAAAGTGTTCTGCTGCCTCAAGAATTTACTTACCTAAGTCACTGTCAGAAAAGGTTTTAGGCAAGGTCATTGAAGATGTTAATTCATTTAAAATGGGGACAACAGGCGATCCTAAAAACTTTATAAACGCTGTAATCTCTGAAATATCTTTTGACAAAATTTCAGAGTACATTGAATATGCGAAAAGCTCTAAAGATGCTGAGATTATTGTTGGTGGAAATTACGACAAATCCAAAGGCTATTTCATTGAGCCAACCGTAATTACGACAACAGATCCCAAATTCCGAACTTTGAGGGAAGAAATATTTGGGCCTGTTGTAACGGTATATGTTTATCAAGACAACGATTTTAATAGTGTTTTAGAGTTGGTGGACAGCACTTCTGATTATGCACTTACTGGTGCTGTATATAGTCAAGATAGATACGCATTAGATGTTGCAATGAAGAAACTAGAAAACTCAGCAGGTAATTTTTATATAAATGACAAACCTACTGGAGCTGTAGTTGGTCAACAACCCTTTGGAGGAGCTAGAGGTTCTGGAACCAATGATAAGGCAGGTTCCTATTTAAATCTACTAAGATGGGTGTCTCCTAGGACAATTAAAGAAGCATTAGTTCCTGCTAAAGATTATAGATATCCATTTCTTGGATGAAAGATTCTAAAATAAGTGCAGTTATTTTTGACATGGATGGTTTAATAATAGATTCTGAACCGTTATGGAAAATTGCTGAAATTGAAACTTTTAAAGAAGTTGGGTTTGTCTTCACTGTTGAAATGTGTGCAATAACAACTGGGATGAGAATTGATGAAGTTGTAGAGTTTTGGAGAAAAAAATTAAAATGGCGAAATTTTACTAATGATGAAGTCGTTCATAAAATTCAAAACAAAATGATTCGATTAATTCAAGACAAAGGGCAACCATTACCAGGGATAATTGAAGCATTGAATCTTTTAAAAACTAATAATGTGTTAATTGCATTAGCTTCTTCTTCTTCAATGTCTCTTATAAATACAACAGTAGATAGTCTGGGAATTAGAAATTTCTTCAATATAATACATTCTGCAGAATATGAAATTGCAGGTAAACCAAATCCAGCTGTTTTTTTATCTACAGCAAATATGCTAGATGTTCTTCCTAATAGATGTTTGGTATTAGAAGACTCTAAAGCTGGAATGAATGCTGGAATAAATGCAAATATGAGAACAATAGTAATACCGAAATCTGACACTTCTCCAAAATGGGCTAACGATGCATTCAAAAAGTTAAGGACTATGATTGAATTTAATCTTGACCTACTTAATTAATTTTTTCTTTAATATTATTTATTTCATCTTCCCAAGAGTAGTTTGGTGTACTATTTTTAATTTCATTGATTTTTTGGAGTGTTTTGTTTAAGAAACTTAAGTATTCCGTGTTAATTCCAAATTTAGGTCTGTGGGCTAAAGAAGATCTTATTTTGTGGATTTCTAGATTTAATTTTTTTGTTTGTTCTGAAAACATAATATAGGATAATTTGTTCCAGATAAATTCTTTCGCTTCTTCTGATGGATGAACCCAATCATTTCTATAAAACCTGTAGTCTCTTAACTCATCAATCAAAATTTCATAACTTGGAAAGTAACTTGCTTTTTCTGGAAACTCTTTACACAGTTGATCAATAGCCAGTAACAATACAGACTTATTTAGATTATTTTCAACCAATCCTTCTCGTATATGTCTTACTGGACTTGCTGTAAATATGACTTTATTATCTATCTTTTTTAATATTGGGCGCCAAGAATCAACCACTTCATTTATAGTTGCTCTTTTTGTATAGAAATTTGTACTTAAATACTTATGACAATTCGCTACTACCTGATTGCTTTCCTTAATCATGTATAATTTAGAAGTTCCAAATGTCACAAATAACTTAGAATTATTTTTTAAAATCTCATAGGTGTTTTCTTGTTCTTTATTTATTTTTTTTAAAAGTAATTCAGATCTGTTACTGTAATATTTACTACTATGATTCCAACTTAAAAAAACACCATTATTATCAACTAAATTTCTTTTGGTAAAAGACTCCTTATTTATTAGCATTTCTAAATTAATAGCTAATGATATTGGATTATAAATAGTTCCATAAGGATTTAAAAAACCAAAACAATATTTTTTAAAATAAAGACTCATTTCAGATGCGAAACAGGAACCAATAAATAAAAATTGATCTGAATGATTATTATTTTTTGATTTTAAAGAAAAGCTAACTTCTGTTCTAAAATTTTGTGTGACACTCATATTTAAAAATAATATTTTAAAAAACTAATTGAACTTAATATTTAATATATGTTTAAAGATTGTGAATATCTAAAATACAATTATGTATAATAAACACAATAACTGTCTATATATTTGAACTATATCTTAATTAAAATATGAAAACTACTGGAAATATGCCAGATTTTGATAATTTATCAGATTTAGGCTTAAATAATATTGGAACAGCACACTGGAACCTTTCCCCTGAAAAACTTACTGAAATAACTATTGCAAATGAAATGGGTGAAATATCTTCATCAGGAGCTCTTTCTGTACAAACAGGAAAATTTACTGGTAGATCTCCCAAAGATAGATTTATTGTCAAAGATGAAATGACAAACAAAGCTGTTTGGTGGGGAGATGTCAATATTCCATTTGAAAAGGACAAGTTTGATGTATTATATAACAAAGTAGTAAATTACTTAGAAAATAAAGAAGTTTATGTAAGAGATGTTTACGCATGTTCTTTGGAGCCTTTTAAATTAAATATCAGAGCCATTAATGAATACCCTTGGTCCAATCATTTTGTGAGCAATATGTTTAATGAAGTAAAAAAAGATGAACTTAAATCTTTCATTCCAGAATGGCATATAATAAATGCTCCTGGATTTCTTGCAGACCCTAAGATTGATGGCACAAGAAAATCTAATTTTTCAATTATTAATTTTACAAAAAAAATAATACTAATTGGTGGAACAGGATATACAGGTGAAATCAAAAAGGGAATATTTTCTGTCTTAAATTTTATTTTACCACATCAAAAAAACACCTTATCAATGCATTGTTCTGCAAATCTTGGTAAGCATGGAGATACAGCTATCTTTTTTGGCTTGTCTGGAACAGGAAAAACCACATTATCTGCAGATCCAAATAGATTTCTAATTGGAGACGATGAGCATGGATGGCATGAGAATATGGTTTTCAATTTTGAAGGAGGATGTTATGCAAAATGTATTGACCTTACTAAAGAAAAAGAGCCAGAAATATGGAGCGCAATCAAAAATGGAGCTATTTTAGAAAATGTAGTTTTTAAAAAAAATAGTAATGAAGTTGATTTTGAGAATTGTTCTATAACAGAAAATACCAGGGTAAGCTATCCCTTAGAATTTATTGAGAATACTGCTAAAGGAGCCAAGGGAAATAATATAAAAAATATATTTCTTTTGACTGCAGACGCTTTTGGAGTTTTGCCTCCTATTTCAAAACTAGATAAAGGACAAGCTATGTTTCACTTTATTTCAGGATATACTGCTAAAGTTGCTGGGACTGAAGAAGGCATAACAGAACCTTTAGTTACTTTTTCCGCTTGTTTTGGTGCTCCATTCCTTCCACTTCATCCAACAAAATATGCTGAAATGTTAGGAGAAAAAATAGAATCTTCAAGTGTTAATGTTTGGTTGGTGAATACTGGATGGACAAAAGGTCCTTATGGGACAGGTGAAAGAATGAAATTATCCCATACTAGGTCTATGATAGATGCTGCTTTAAATAACGATCTTGAAAAAGTTGAATATATCAAACATCCAATATTTGGTCTCATGATGCCAACATCTTGTCCAAATGTTCCAGAAAAAACTCTTAATCCAAAACAGACTTGGGAGGATAAAGATGCGTATGATAAAAAGGCAATGTTTCTTGCAAAAAAGTTTAATAATAATTTTGAAGGATTCAAGCAAAATGCCTCATCTGAAATTTTAAACGCTGCTCCACTCAACTCTGTTGATTTAGAAAGCTAAAATTTATAAATTAATAATAAATCAAAATATCCTAACTTAAAATCTGCATAGTTTTTACCGTAATTTCCGAACTCTCCGTTAGGGTCAATTATTTCTATAGAATTTTGGTTAACCATAAAATAATTAAATTGAGGGGTTAGTTGAAATGTTAATAGTATAGATTCTGATAAAAAAAGATCTAATCCAAAGGATATATCAATTCCTGTTATAAAGTAATTATAACTTATATTTCCAACATTATTATTTATTAAACTATTTTGGAGTTGCACATAGTTTCCTGAACTATCTTTTAAATAAAGCTGATTACTGTAATTAAATGTTTGTTTTCCATATCCTAAAATACCATCCAAACCAATATGAAATCGAGAAAAAGATAAATATCTTAATTCTTCAAAGCCAAACCTAAAATCAAAATGGTTGTAGTTTGAAAATAAATCTCTATAGGTTATGGTAGAATCTGAGGAAGATGTAGGGTAATAAAAATCGAAAAAAGTATTTTTAGGATTACTTAAGTAATTAAGACTAAAACGAGCGTTTAGCTTTTCAAAATTCTTTTTATAAATAGTACTAATTTTAACTTTTTCAAAAGGATTATTATATGCAAAAACATTAAAAATAGGACTCAAATTAATTCCTAAATAGTTTCTTTCAGATTCATAAACTTTGGGTATTGTATCTACAAACTTTTCTTGAGAATAAACTGAAATAAAAAAAAGTATATTGAAGTTTAGTAATAAAAATAACTTGGATGTCATTAAAATATTTTCATTTGACCATCTTCATCCAAATCTTCATCTTCATTTGGATTTGAATCCACGTCCCACTCCATCTCTACTGGTGACTCTGATTTTGGATCAATCTTTATATTTTCTTGTTTTTCTAGCTCATTATTTTTATCTAAATCCGTTATTTGTTCGTCGCTAGAGTTTGAAATATTTTCTGATGGTATTTCTTGAACATTCTCAAAGTTAGAACTGTCTTGAACATTTTTAATTACAGCAGATTCCTCAATATGAATATCTTCCTTTGGCCACTCATCTCCTGGTTCAACTTCCATAAGAGTAATATCTTTAACTTTCAATCGAGTTAACTGATTCCCTTTTGCCTTATCTCCCTTTATATCTACAATTTCATTTAAACTAACAATCTTATCTTCTAAGTCTTTAGTTTCTTTTAAACGCTTGTTAAATGAAATTTTCACTTTAGGCTTATAATCGATTGCTACTAAAGAAAACTCACTATCGTCGTCAATAAAACTATACATTTTTGTAGTTACCTCTACAAGAAACCTTTTAACAAAATAAAGTTCTTTTTTAGTATTCCAATAAATACTGGAAATAGCTCTAGATGGATGCCATTTTTCAATTAAAATCAAGTCATCATCAAATTTATTAGACAACTCAAAACCACTAATTAAATATTTTCCTGATTTGTAAACCGTTAAAATTTTATCATCTCCTTTAAAACTACCAAGTAATTTACCTCTTTGTTCGTTATTAAGCCTTAATACAACTTCATCCCACCATATCTTTCTTGCAGCTAATGTTGAACCACCTAGTTCTCTTTGTTCAATTTTAGATATAAAATTTTTTGTAACTAAATTACCCTTACTTCCTCTACCTTTTATCATTAATTCTGCAAAGTCTACATCTATTTTTAGTTTTTTCAATTTAGCACGAGGTCGAAGTTTTATAAGTACTGTCTCTCTCCTGCCATTTGGATTAACAGAGAAATAATGAATTTTAGATTCTTTGGAATTACCTACAATATCGTATTCTCTATCTCTAGTTATTGAACTAACTGCAAATCTTTTCATGTAAGATGGAGCGATTTTTCCAGCCTGGTAAATTAGATGGTAAATTGTTCTTTCGTCTCCTTTTTTCCAGACAGCAGCATGAATTATTCCCTTGCCTACAAATTTCTTATCCGCAATTTTTGTAACTATTACTTTTCCATTTTCAAAGAATAATATAATATCGTCTAAGTCTGAACACTCTTCAATAAATTCATCTTTTCTTAAAGACCAACCTATAAAACCTTCTTCTCTGTTAACATATAGTTTTTTATTAGAAACAATTACTTTGCGTGCAGCAATATTATCAAAAACTCGAATTTCTGTTTTCCTTTCTTTTCCTTCACTGTATTTGTTCTTAACATCTTTGTAATATTCAATTGCATATTCAGTAAGATTGGATAGGTTTTTATTTACTTGAATTATTTGATCTTCTATTTTTAGTAAATTATCTTCAGCCTTATCGGAATCAAACTTTGAAATTCTTTTGATTTTAATTTCTGTTAGCTTGACAATGTCCTCTTCATTTACTCCTTTCTTAAGGTTTTTTGTAAAAGGCTTAAGACCCAGTTTAATAGCGCCTAAAACACCTTCCCATGTTTCTTCATCTTCTATCTTTCTATAGATTCTATTTTCTATAAAAATTCTTTCCAAAGAAAGCCAGTGCCATTGGTTTTGTAATTCTTGGAGTTTTATTTCCAATTCTAATTTTAAAAGTTCTACAGTTCTGTCGACTGATTTTTTTAATATTTCTGAAACTCCAATAAAAACAGGCTTATTGCCTTCTATAACACAAGAATTTGGAGAAATAGACATTTCACAATTAGTAAATGCAAATAATGCATCAATCATTTTATCAGGAGATACTCCAGAGGGTAGGTGAATAATAATTTCTGCTACTGCAGATGTATTATCTTCAATTTTTTTTATCTTAATTTTATTTTTCTCTGTAGCCTTAACTATAGATTCTATTAAAGTATCAGTTGTGGTTCCGAAAGGTATTTGATTGATAACTAGCGTTTTGTTGTCAATTTTTTTGATACCTGCTCTCACTCTGACTTTACCTCCTCTAATACCATCATTGTACTGAGTGAAGTCTGCTAGACCACCATTTGGAAAATCTGGAAACAACTCAATTCTCTTCCCTCTAAGAATATTTATAGAAGCGTCAATTAGTTCGATAAAATTATGAGGTAATATCTTGCATGCTAAACCAACAGCAATTCCTTCTGCACCATGGTTTAATAAAATTGGGAATTTAACTGGTAGATATTGAGGCTCTTTATTTCTACCATCATAAGAACTCAGCCATTTAGTGGTTTTGCTATTGTAAAGAATATGATTTCCAAACTTAGTAACTCTAGCTTCTATATATCTTGGAGCAGCTGCACCATCTCCTGTCAATAAATTCCCCCAGTTTCCTTGACAATCAATTAATAAATCCTTCTGGCCAATCTGAACCATAGCATCTCCAATAGAGGCATCCCCATGAGGGTGATACTTCATTGTATTCCCTATAATATTTGCTACTTTATTGTATCTACCATCGTCTAATTCCTTCATAGAGTGTAGAATCCTTCTTTGTACTGGCTTTAAACCATCTTCTAGAGCTGGAACAGCTCTTTCTAAGATAACGTAAGAAGCGTAGTCTAAAAACCACTCCTTATACATTCCAGACAAGTAAGTAATATTGTCCTTTTCATTAGAATCTTCTGTTATATTTAAATTCAACTCATCCATTTCATTGGTTTTCGTCTAACAAATAGTCTTCTTCCACTTTTAAATTATCTATAATAAAACCCTGACGTTCAGGTGTGTTTTTCCCCATATAAAAGGTCAATATTTCCTCAATAGATTTAGACTTAGACATTAAAACAGGTTCTAATCTGATATCATCTCCAATAAAATATTTAAACTCGTCTGGGGATATTTCACCAAGACCCTTAAATCTTGTTATTTCAGGATTCTTTCCTAAAGAATTTATCGCATCTTTTCTTTCTTCTTCATTGTAACAATATCTTGTTTCTTTCTTATTTCTCACTCTAAAAAGTGGAGTTTGTAAAATAAAGACATGATTTTTCTTAACTAAATCTGGGAAAAATCTTAAAAAGAAAGTGAGAAGCAGTAATCTTATATGCATCCCGTCAACATCAGCATCTGTAGCAATAATAATTTTATTATACCTCAGTGAATCCATGTCTTCCTCAATATTTAATGCAGCTTGTACAAGGTTGAACTCTTCATTTTCATAAACCACTTTTTTAGAAAGTCCAAAACAATTAAGTGGTTTTCCTCTTAAGCTAAACACAGCTTGTGTTTTAACATCTCTACATTTGGTTATGGAACCACTTGCAGAGTCGCCCTCAGTTATGAAAATTGAGGTTTCTTCTCTCCTTTCATTTTTAAAATCACTAAAATGAATTTTACAATCTCTTAATTTTTTATTGTGTAAACTAACTTTCTTTGCTCTCTCTCTAGCAAGTTTTCTTATACCAGATAATTCTTTTCTTTCTTTTTCAGATTGCTTAATCTTGAATTCCATCTGTTGAACCACAGCTGGATTTTTATGCAGAAAATTATCTAGCTTCTCTCTTAAAAAATCCATCACAAATCCTCTTACAGATTTACCATTTGGTTCAATTTCTGTAGACCCTAGTTTTGTTTTTGTTTGAGATTCGAAAATAGGTTCTATTACTTTAATACTAACTGCTGCAACAATCCCTTGTCTAATATCTACAGGCTCATATTTATTAAAAAAGTCCTTTATAACTTTAGCAATTGCCTCTCTAAATGCGCTTTGATGTGTACCTCCTTGTGTTGTGTGTTGACCATTTACAAATGAAGAATAATCTTCTCCATATCCTCTAGAGTGGGTAAATGCAACCTCAATATCATCTCCTTCCAGGTGAACAATTGGATATAATGGAGAACCATCCATATTTGACTCTAAGAGATCTTTTAAACCATTTTTAGAAATAAACTTATTGCCATTAAAATCTATCGTTAAATTTCTGTTTAGGTAACAATAGTTCCAAAACATTTTTTCTAAATAGGTATCTCTAAATTTGTAGTTTTTAAAAATATCCTTGTCAGGCGAAAAAATAATTCTAGTACCATTTTCTTGATTAGTTTTTTCCAAAGACATATCGTCTATGACTTCTCCTCTTGTAAAAGAAACTTTTTTTAATTCACCATCTCTAATTGATTCTACTAAAAAGTCTGAAGAAAGTGCATTTACAGCTTTTGTACCTACTCCATTAAGACCGACAGATTTTTTAAAAGCGCGAGAATCGTACTTTCCACCCGTATTCATCTTAGATACTACATCTTTAACTTTTCCAAGTGGGATTCCTCTTCCAAAGTCTCTAACCTGAACAATATCGTTATCGATCTTTACTGAAATTTTTTTTCCGTTGCCCATCACAAACTCGTCTATAGAGTTGTCCACAACTTCCTTAACCAAAACATATATACCATCATCTGAAGAAGAACCATCTCCTAGCTTTCCAATATACATTCCTGGACGCATTCTAATGTGTTCTTTCCAGTCTAATGAACGAATATTATCTTCAGTATATTGAACGTTGTTGTCAGCCATAATTTAATACGATGACTAAAAATAGTTTTTTATAGAAAAAAAAAATTAATTAACAGAGTAACTTATTAACAGTTTTTGTTGAATACCGAAAAAGTTTATAACATCAATCTTTCAAAGAATATTTTATGACATCTTCCATCCTTTTAACATAGTTAAATGTAAGACCTTTTAGATATTCTGATTTAATATCCTCTACATCTTTTTGATTAGATGCTGGCAATAAAATAAATTTAATACCTGCTCTTTTAGCAGCTAATATTTTTTCTTTGATTCCTCCAACTGGCAAAACTTCACCTCTAAGAGTGATCTCACCAGTCATTGCTAAGTATTTTTTAACTTTTTTTCCAGTTATTGTAGATGCTAAAGCAGTAATCATAGTTACACCTGCAGATGGACCATCCTTTGGAGTAGCACCTTCTGGAACATGAACGTGAAAATTACTTTTATCAATTTCTTCTTGAGAAATACCAAACTTTTCACCATTCGCCTTAATATATTCTAAGGCAATTACAGCAGATTCTTTCATAACATCTCCAAGATTACCAGTGAGTGTCAACTTCCCTTTCCCTTTAGTTTTTGAAGTCTCAATGAATAAAATATCTCCTCCCGTTCTTGTCCAAGCCAAGCCTGTAACTACTCCAGGAATTATATATTCAGAATATTTTCTAGGGTCCATACCTGGTCCTAAAAGCTTTAAAACATTTTCTTTAGTAATTATTGGGCTAAATTTCTCATCGAATGCAATTTGTTTGGCTCGATTTCTTATAAGTTTTGCAATTTTTTTCTCTAATCCTCTAACTCCACTTTCATTAGTATATGAAGTAATTACATTTTCTAAAATACCTTGATTTAATTTCACATCTTCTTTTGAAATTCCATGATCAGTAATAAGTTTTGGGATTAAGTGCTTTTTAGCTATTTGCACTTTTTCTTCAATAGTATATCCATTAATTGGGATAATTTCCATCCTGTCTCTTAATGCAGGTTGAATTGTTGATAAATCATTTGCCGTTGCAATAAATAAAACTTTGGATAGATCGTATTCAATTTCTACAAAGTTATCTTGAAATGTATCGTTTTGCTCTGGATCTAGCACTTCGAGAAGTGCTGAAGAAGGATCGCCATGTCCAGACTTACCTACTTTGTCAATTTCGTCTAAAACAAAAACTGGATTAGAAGTTCCAACTTTTTTTAAATTATTAATCAATTTTCCAGGCATAGCTCCGATATATGTTTTTCTATGGCCTCTTATTTCAGATTCATCATGCAATCCTCCAAGAGACATTCTTACATATTTTCTTCCAATAGCTTCTGCAATTGATTTGCCTAAAGATGTTTTCCCTACACCAGGAGGGCCGTAAAGACACAATATTGGAGATTTCATGTCTCCTTTTAATTTAAGAACAGATAAATATTCTACTATTCTATCTTTTACTTTTTCTAATCCAAAATGATCTCTGTCCAAAACTTTCTGAACTTTTTTAAGATTGAACTTATCATTGGTATAAACATCCCAAGGAAGATCGATTAGAAGCTGACAATAGTTTATTTGAACACCATACTCCGCACCAGAGGGATTCATTCTCTCTAACTTATCTAATTCTTTATTAAAAGTTTTCTTAACATCTGAAGACCATTTTTTGGAAAGAGATTTTTCTCTTAATTCGTTTATTTCTTGCTGAACTGGATTTTCACCAAGTTGGTTTTGAATTTCTTTCATCTGCTGGTGAAGCAAATATTCTTTTTGTTGTTGGTCTAAATCTGTTTTAACTCT
>MDSY01148626.1_pt1 | contig 15469 bp, 10 predicted proteins | sample 811131 | NCBI WGS metagenome assembly MDSY01 (sample SAMN05326643, study PRJNA326480) | marine metagenome | isolation source: seawater | place: Atlantic Ocean: South West | collected 2010 | reverse complement strand
TCGCCGTCGCCGGCGGCACCAAGCACTGCGACGAGGACAGGGATTTGCGTTGGGTGTGGTTTCGTGTTGGGAAGGAAGGGATGGCTGTAGAAGTCAGTCAAGGCCGTGTGTACGTTCCCACTGACATGGATGTGGGATATAAACTCAAAGTGGAGGCGATGCCGAAGCCGCCCGCGGGGGATGACGCGCCATGTCAAAGCGATCCCGCTTCGTTCACCACCCCCCGGGCGACCGTGGTTGCCAAACCTCGCCCTGACGCGCACGCACGCAAGGCTGCTTTGGGCCCTCACTTAAATGACGACACTACAGTCAGAGTCATGACGTACAACGCCTTAGCGGATGCGTATTCACATACGTGGAGTGAGTTGTATCCGTACCTAAAACCCGAAACCGCTGACCCGCAAAGGCGGCTTCCGCTTGCGATGGAGGACATACGTATGGCGTCTCCGGATGTGGTGGCGCTCCAGGAAATCGACCGGAAGTGGTATCATGAGTTCTGGGTTCCGCAAATGGACAAGGCGGGTTACGAACCGGCGGGAGGGTTAGCGGAGAAAACTGGGTTGACGAGGGAAGGGTGCGCCACGTTCGTGCGGCGTGATCGGTGGCGCGTCATGAACGCCGAGGTTATTTCCCTGAAACAACCAGGGCCGATGCCTGACGAGTCTGAAATCGATAAATTCATTCAGCAACAACCGCATCTACAAGAAGCGCTGGGCAAGATATCGACCGTGGGACTTGTCACGACACTCGAGCCCGTAGTGGGTGAGGACGAAACAAACTCAGATGCCAATAAAACCGATAAGCGTTGTCCCGTCGTCGTCGCCAACGCGCATCTTTTCTTCCACCCGGGCGCGACGCACGTGCGTGTCTTGCAAACGCGCTGGCTGTTGAGACACGCGCATAAAACGCGTGAGGCATATTCCGCTGAATCTAGCGACACGAAAAAAACTAAAGTAGGGCTCGTGGTGTGCGGCGACTTCAATGCCGAGCCCTTTGACGCCGCCGCCAGGTTTGCCGCGAACGGACGACTAAGCGCGGGTGACGGCGACTGGGCCCTGGGCTCGGTGTTCCGCTGGGGAGGCACTAGCTCGCGCGCCGCGGCGGCGGAGCTGCTACTTATTGACCCGGAGGAGGATGCCAAGCAGCAGGAAGAGCAGGCACGTGACGGAGAATCAAAATCATCAGACCCGGGCTCTGTACCGACTTCGCTCGAACTTGAGGAAAAAAACCAAAAACTCGGACGCATGGCGGCTTCTTGGCGCGTCGTTTCAGAAACCGAGCGCGGCGCCAGGCCTATGTGTGGTATTGAAGTGTTGGAGGAGAGTGCCTCTAATATTCCACTCCTACTCGCACAAGAACACGCGCGATCCGGGTGTACGTTCAAGACCTGCGCCTGCGTCGCGGCGTGGCAGTTTCGCAAAGATGCAAATATGCGAACCGGCGTTTCGCTTCGGGGCGTTTCCCGCGTTTGGTGGCCCGGTGCTGACCCGTTGAGTGACGAACCAGGGGGCGGGGGCGGGGGCGACGTACCGCAAAATACGGTTGACAAATGGGCTAGGGGAGACATGTCCGCCCCCCCCCCGAGTCTAAAAATGTGAGACGCGGTGGCCGTCCGGACGACGTTTCAGGTTCTGGGACGAGCCCGACAGATTCGATTTTGGATTCAAACAAGGACGAGCTTTTTGCGGCGACTGCGGCGGCTCGAACCGCGCTGGACGTGCACCGCGCCGGCTTAACTGCCGTGAGTCTCGCAAATGCGTCGTTGGAACAAAATGCCATGGACGCGATCGAGTCGGCGAATGAAAAAGCAAACGGATGGGGAGCAACTCAAATTGGTCAAGGCGCCATGCATCTGCGACACCCGTTGTCCCTTTCCAGCGCGTGCGGCTACCAAGAGTGGACCAATTACGTATCCGGCTTTACCGGAGCTTTGGATTACATTTGGTGCGATACCGGCAGTGACTTGGAAGGACGTGCTGGCATGGAATCCATAGCATTCGCCCCTATGCCCTCACTGGAGTCAGTTACCGCGCAAACAGCCCTGCCAAACGACCAGTTCCCAAGCGACCATCTGCCGATGGTGGCGGATTTACAATTTATTGAGTAAAGTTTTTATAAAGCATCAGAGCGCCAATAGGTCTAATTATTACGTGATACCCACATGAATATAAATTACACACGTACCTCTATACATCCCACTACCTCCTTTACTACCTCCGTCTGCTCCTCCTTCGTCTCGGCGCGTCCTCCGGGGCGACGCATCCGAAGCAGGACTCCAGAAATCCCGGCACCGGCGGAAACTTTTCCCGCAGCGCTCTGTTGACGATGTGTTTCACGATTTTCCGCGCGATGACTTTCGGCCGGTCGTTCCACGGGGTCGCGAGGTCGTGCGCGGATTCGAAGTCCCCCAGTGCATTTATAATTTCGTCGCCGCTGTCTCCATTCAAACTCCCGTCGTTCACCCCGACGCTCATGTCGTCGTCGCTCGGCGCGAGCCACGTATCTGCCGTCGCGTTTTTCGATTCGCTTTTAAATGGATTCGCCTCGTCCACCGCGAAGGTGGGCACCGGTTTAACCTTCCCCTCCCCCAGCCCCTCCTCCACCACCCAGTACTTCATGTTGTTCGTCATCGCCGAGTTGAGTTTACCCAACAGTCGCACTTCCCGCTCCTCTTTGGTTTCGGGAAACGGCGCCCCCGGCCCTATCTCGGACCAAACCACGTCGCTGTTGGAATATTCCGATCCAGTATCGGTCCCGGTGTACGACAGCGAGTCGCTGTACTCACCGCGACTGGTGTACGTCTCTGAGGTTCGTGAGGTGTATGAAGAGCCGGACTGCGCTCTGCGCTTATCGAACCGGTTGCGTGATGACGTTTCCGACCCGTCCTCAACGCTCGTGCGCTCAAAGGCTCGGCGTTGCGTTTCCAATTTGTTTTCCTCGGACGCATCACGCCGTGTGGAGGGTTTCATATCAGGAGTCTCCGCGAACTCAACGTGCGGTTGTCGTCCATCCCGGGTTCCCTTTGAGTCCGCATCGCGCCGCGCGGACCGCATTTTCGCGAAAACGCGTGCCCGAGCGTGAGGAGGAGTAAGGGTTACGCGAACCGAGGAAATTGAACAGCGGAAAAGCAAACGTGACTGAATACGCACTCAATGGTGGCTCTCTCGCTGGTGGCCTTCCCACAGCGCGATGCAGGTGGCTGGGGCCGTGCCCGCGTCGCGCGCGATCATCGCGCGACCTCTTGACGTTCGCGTTCGCCCCTCCCGCGCCAATCGCGCGTTCGTACATCGGAGCCGTCGCACCTTCCGAGCCTCTGGTTCCGATGCTCCAGAACCTCATCAATCGTGGCGTGTGCGACAAGTGTACGGGGACGGAAAGGTGCTGCTTGACCAGCTCCGTGAGGTGGCGGATTTACTCGCGGACGGGTTCAACGCCAGCGGCAGGAGCAGCAAGGACTTGTTGAACGGTTTAGTACAGAAAGTGCGATGGAGCGGCGGGGGTTTCATATGCCTGGTGGCAGACGATGGAGATGTCGATGATCTCGATGACAATAAAATAATAAATAAAATGGTCGGCGCGTGCGACCTGACGCTCCTCCCCGCGGGTGGTGCCAAGAAAAGCAAAGAGGGCTTAGTCGCGGATGTTCCGGAGCAGCTTGATCTCGATTCAAACGATACCTTCCTATACCTCACCGGTATGGTTGTGCCAAAAAAAAATCGCCGCAAAGGAATCGGCGACGCGTTGTTATCCGAGTGCGAATCGATTGCCAAAAAAATTAAGACGAAAAAACCGAAATGCATCGCGCTTCACGTGAGCAAGACGAACGACGCCGCGATCGGTTTGTACCAAAAAGCAGGGTACGCCGCGATCGGGGATATAGATGATGGAACAGGGGCTGGCGATGCAATCCAATCGGATGATAAAAAAGAAGAAGGGCTGTTCGCGAGCTTTCCCTTGAATTTCCCGGGAGGATCAGACACGTTTTCGTTTGGGAAAAAACCAGCGACGCGGAACGAAATGCTCATGGTCAAGTGGTTGACCGAAGAGTAAAAGGGCGAGGAATAGTTTGAGACTAGCTAGACACAGTTGTTCAGTATTAATCGAACAACTACAGTAACCGTATGTATCTTTACATTCTATGGCGTTCCGTCCGCTCCTCCCCCGCTCAAGTCGCTGACGAACAGCTCAAACTCGGGAAAGTTGCTGTCCTGGAACAGCGAGTCGCACATCCGCAGAAACGTAAAGGACGTCATCCCCCCGTTCGGAACGTATTCGCTCCGTTCCGCACTACTCCCCCCTCCCCCCCGCTTGCAGTTTCGCACCATCTGCTTGAACGCCACCGCGTCGCAGCGGTATAGCGCGTTTTCCGCCGCCACCGGCACACCGGCCCGCGACGCGCACTCCACGACTTGCCGCATCAGCCCCTCCGGTCCGCACATGTGCTTCGGGTCGTGCTCGCGGTCGCTCATCTCAGCGCACGTGAAGGTTACCGAGGCGCCTGTTGACTTGGCCATCTGCATTATTTTATCGTAGCCAGTGGTTGCAGTAGTGGTATCACCACCCAAACTATTCATGCTCCCAAAGCTCCCGGCGCTCGCGTTTTTGTGCAACCCGCCTTTGGAAAAGGACGACGACAGGTTTGTGAATCCGGAAACGTTACTCGCGCCGGAGACACCAGCTATTCCGCCCTCCGCGTTCACCCTCCCTGGCACCCAGTCCATGCTCGTGCGTCGGTTGGAGAAGTCACCTGATGTTTGTAAGTTCAAGCTCGGTGCGCTTTCCGACCCGAAGCTCTCGCACCCGCCCTGCACGTTGTAGTACCCGGTGGTGAGCTCCGCGGCGTGCGATCGCGTGCGGTACCACCAGTGGATGCCGGCGCACTTCAGGGCTAACCGCGAGCCGCACCCTGCAAACGCGTCTTGCGCCGCCCTCATCACGCGCTCGCCGTGGTTCACGAGCTCGCCGCTGTACCAGGAAAGAAAAAACTTCCCGTACTCCCCGTCCCACCGGCCGTTCGGGGCGTCGCCCTCGGAAACCAAGTCGTCCAAACTTTTTGTTTTTTGAGCGCTGAACAACCGCGCATGAGGGGACCACCCGGTGGGGTTTTGAGTACCGTTGGCGTTCGCGCCTGGTGAGCCTGACCCTCCCGCGACAGGCGATTCAGGCGCCAACGTCGTGGGCAACATCATCGATCGCGAGGAAAACAGAGAGGAGTTGAGTTGGCCGCCGCCAAATTTGTGCCCCGCAAACGAACTAGGCAAGTTTTGAAAAATGCTTCCCCGCCCGTTGGCGAAAAACCCTGTTTCGTCCGGCGTGCTATTGTACGACCCCGCGTCGTGCGGGCCTCCCTTGCCCCACTCCGGCCGTCCAACCGCGGTCGCCGCTTGAGACAGCGACTCCAACGCTCGCCGGTCGTAGCACTGGAACTCCCCGACGCCCGGGAATTGCCACCCCCTGCTCATGGCGTACGCGGGGTACCGCAGCTCGCCGCACGGCCCGCACCCCACTAACACTTCCGTAATGAGCCCTTCAGCGCGCAACTTATCATTGAATCTTTCCCGGAACGCAAACATCAAGTCCCGGTAGCACTCCAGGGGGGTCCTTGGAGGGTGGGGAGTGCCTTGAGGGTCATCTTCATTTTGATTGTGCACGAACATCGGCATCAGCGCGTTGTCCGCCCACAGGCTTAGGTACTCATCGGACCGGGATCCGGCTCGATCTTGGAACAATAAACCATCAGGATCTCTCTCAATCGCTTGCTCCACCCATTTGGGAAGTGGGACGTGGTAGTCGTCATCTCTGTTCGCGCCACACGCGTGGAACGAAAGCACCACGTGCAGTTTTATGTTCAATGTTTCCAACAGCTCCATCAGTTGGACGTACGGGCTCCAATCGTACTCCCCGGGCGCGTTTCGCTCCACGATACCCCACCAAACGTCGATCATAACCCCTTCCACCCCTGCGTCTCGCAGGGCGACCAACCTTGGAGACAGCTGCTCCACCGACCGAAGCGTACCCTCGCGTGAAACCGTATCAAGCGGAAGCATCACGTACACGGGGACTCCCCCCGATTGGGGACGGGGAGAATCGCTGGTTGACGGGTCGTCCATCGTTGGTTCTGGGTTACGTGTTTTGTGAAGTGCGTTGTTACGTGCTTTGTAGTTTCAAGAGTGTAGCAACACGTTCACGCTCCGAAGTACCGGCGATGCCGACCCGAACGGTTCCGCTCGGACCTCTCCTCCCTCACCGAAAGATCGTCCCGGATACTTTCCAAGCCGCGCGCTTTTTCCAAGAACCGACCGAGCGTGTCACCTCCCCCTTCTAAACCCTGTCGCTCGCCCGCGCGTTCGCCGTGCTCGTATCACCGCCAAGACTCAGTCACCCCTCTGCGCACGCGTCTAGGCTCGCCCACGGCGAAACCCGGCGCGCGCGCCGTCTTGTGCGGAGCCGCTCCGCGATTTCGTCCAATCGTTGTTAGTCGCCGAAGCGCCAAAAAGTCGGGTCGAATTTCACAAAAAGCAGACTAAAAACCATTAAACGCAGTCTCGAAGCTGTGTGTGGCAGCTAGTCTCACAAAAACGTCTAGGGTTTTCGGAGTTTTTTGCTTTTTGAGAGCGACGCGTCATTTCGAGCTTTTTGGAAATCGCGCCGCTCTTCCTTCCGGCATTCTACTCGACGCCACACTCGTTGTGACGACTCGTAGAGCCCGTCTGTCGAGCCTCGTGTTCGTGACGCGTTTAGGTTTCGAAGGGTTTAGTTTTTGCTAAGTCCGGTCGCGACTCTCTTGCCGCGCGCGGAAGAGACACAGAAAGATGGCCACTATGATGGCCTCTATCCAAATTGCCGCCGGCGTGCGCGCTCCGGCTTGCCGCAATCTGAAGCAGTCCAGCTTCACGGGTGCTCGCGTCGCCGCCCCCGCGCGCGCTGTGCGCACCGCGGCGGCGGGTCCCCTCAAGGTTGACGCCAAGTTCGACGCGGGTGTGGGTGTTTTCGGAAACAAAGCGGGCATGACGCAGCTGTTCACGGAGGAAGGCTTGTGCGTCCCCGTGACCGTCATCGCGGTGCAAGCGGGAAACGTCGTGACTCAGGTGCGTTGATTATTCAAAATCTTTTCCATAAGGCTCGTATCGAGTAGCAAAGCACGTGTACAGTGCAAACTGTGCGTCGCGCCGGGCGTACCACGACACACACGCGGCGGTCAATCGCCGGCGTTCAGAGGGTTTAGGGCACTGGCAGAAAGCAAGCGTGTAGCCTTCACTGGGACCGCCTCGCTTCCACCGTGACCCTTAACCCACTCGTCAACCTGCGATGCCCTTTCGTGTGGTGGAGTACGAGAGACAACACAACACGGATCGTGAACCGACGTCATCTCGCTCCCCGCCGCGCCCCCCTCCCGAAAAGCGCTTCACTGACAAATCTCTTATCCACATTTCTCCCCACTAAAAACCCACTGAAACAGGTCAAGACTGAGGAAACGGACGGATACAACGCCGTGCAGGTTGGTTACGACCAGGTTGCTGATTACAAGATAACCAAGCCCGAGGTTGGGCACTGCGGCAAGGCTGGTGTGCCCCCTATGAGGCACCTGGAGGAGTTCAGGTTGGTCGGCACGCCGACGCACGAGCTCGGCGCGCAGCTCAACCCCGCTGACATTTTCAAGGAGAACGATGTCGTTGATGTCCGGGGCACGTCCATCGGTAAGGGATGGCAAGGTGCCGTAAAGAAGTACGGCTTCTCCAGAGGTTTGATGACGCACGGTTCGAAGTCGCACAGGCAGCACGGTTCCGTCGGCGCGGGTACCTCGCCCGGCCGCATCTTCCCGGGCAAAAAGATGCACTCGCAGATGGGCAATGAGCTCGTCACGGCGAAGAAACTTGTGGTGATGCGCGTGGAGGATGACTGCATTATCGTCAAGGGAAGCGTCCCGGGGAAGAGAGGCAACTTACTGAGGATCGCACCCGCCAAGATTGTGGGGAAAACGATTCCCCACAAGCTGCAGGTGGCGTAATTTGAGGTGGGTGATGAGAGGGACGATGATTTTGCCATCGCAAAGGATTCTGAATTTTTGTCTTCCGCTTATTTTTGCTTAGTAGAAGCTCCTTGCGTTGTGATCGAGGCAAGGGGTGCACATTTATTCCATCCGTTATCTTATCCCCATTCTTATTCCTATTCCTCTCCTGTCATGAACAGTTTGACGTCACCCTGCACCGCTACTTTCGCTAGCAAAAGCTTTGTTTCTGGGCCTAAATCGATTCGACCGAGGTGCAGCCTTCTTATTCCGTCGTTTTCTTTAAGTGAAACGCGATCCTTGAATGCGAGAGCGCCGACGTCGGCGATGCCGCAATTGCTTCTTCGGATTTCCACCGGCGCTGTGGCTCTGCACGCGGCGGCGAGTGCGACGGCGCTGTCGTTACCCATGCCTACATTGTCACTCAAATCCAGTGTTAACAGCTTCAGGCCGGGACGCGCGGCGAGCGCGGCGGCGAGCGCGCGCGCGCCTTTTTCAGTAACGTCATTCATGTTGAGGTACATGCGTTGTAAGTTGTTGTTTAGAATTAACAAGTCCGCCAATGCGGTCGCGCCAGTGTCGTCTATTCCGCAGTCGCCGCAGTCCAGGACGCGGAAAGAAGCGCCGTCCGCGGCGGCGCGACACAAAGAGTGGCATGACTCCACGTCAAGGCGGCCAGATTGAGTGTCACCATTCGGTCGGCCCTTGCGGTGGCGCGTGACAGCGAGACGAGCGAGTGCGTCGCGAGAGAGGGGGAAGCCGCGCTTCGGGTAAGGTTCACGGTGCGCGTCGCATTAGTCTCCAGCGCGCGGAGAATCGCGGGGTCCACGACTCGGCTCGTCGTCTTCACGGTGCGCGACATCGAGTGACGAAAACGTTACGGCCTAAAAACGGCATACCTCTCGTCCCGGCCAAAAGGGGCGGGCCAAAAGAATAATGGGCACTCTCGCGCGCGCGGTCCAGGGTTCATTGACGTGGGTTTCACAACACGAATGCGTGATCTTATTCCAACCTTCGACGTACCGGCGTCGCCCGAGCCCTCCACGTCGGGTGGACACGGGTGGACCATGGAAGCAGTGGCATTGGGTCTCGCAAAGGCGCTGAAGAAGCGTGAACAAAAGGTGGCTGTGAGCGAGTGCACGTCAGGCGGCCTTCTCGCCGCATCTCTGCTTTCCCTCCCCGGAGCCTCCGCGTATTTCACCGGCGGCACCGTTGCGTACTCCGCAACGGCACGCGAGGCGCTCATTCCCGGTACGCACGACGCACTTATCGATCTGGAGTCGGCTCGAGGATCCGATAATTACCACAACAGTGAGCGGTATTGGGAGTCACGAGTGGTGTGGGCGGTTAACGCCGCGCGAGATGTCCAACTGATGTGCAGCGCGGATTGGGGAATAGCGGAGGTGGGAGCTGCTGGTCCCACATTCCACGAGGCAACAGGGACACAATCAGGGTTCGTCGTCGTCGCTGTAGTCGGTCCTCCTCCTCTTTACGATGACGGTGCAATCCCCGACGCGGGCGCGGATCGAGTATGGGTTCGAGTCATTGACACCGGGCACGCTCATCGCGAGGAAAACATGTGGCAGTTCGCCGCCGCAGCAGCAGGGCTCGCCACGCAGTGCGTGACTGGAATGGATTATCTAAACGCAGATAACAGCCCCGCTTCACAGACTAATCTTATCACGAAACATTGGAGTGACGCTCTGGACGCGGCGCTGAAAATCGTTCGATGACAAGTTATTAAAGGTTGATAAAAAATAAGTTACGGCTGTTACACACTACGTCACAAGTCGCTCTTCGCCCACTCCCGCGCACGAGCTAACGCGTCTTTGCAGAATCCACCGAAAGGTGCGCATATCTCACACCCCCTGGGTGCGAACCGCCCGATACCGGGCACCAACGCGGATGGTTCATTGACGCGCGCGCACTCCGCGGCGGCCCTGGCCCACTTCTCCGCCAGCTTTTCTGCCAAGTCGGGTGCCTCGAAAAACATGTTCAGCTCCATTTCGTGGAACGCGCTCCGGGCCCACGCGTTCCACGAACCCACGGAGCACAGCTTTCGATCTGCAACGCAGAACTTGCCGTGCTGAAACGCGTGTACGCCCTTCCCCACTGAAGGGTCCTGGGACTTTTTCGGCCCGGTGATGTACAACTCGACTTTTGGCGCCGCGACCAGAAGCGCGCGGGCGCCGGCGGCGAGGTCGCCCATCGGTGTTTGTAAATCCGCGGAGTACTGCGAGTTTAACAAAACGCGCACGCGCACGCCCCGGAGTGCCGCTCTGCGCAGCGCGTCAATCAACGGCGCGTGAGGCGCGGCGAATCCCATGCACAACAAGAATTCGCGCTCAGCTTTGTCCGCCAATCCAATCACAGCGCGCAGAACGGCATCTTCGCCGAATCGATCCGGGCGCGACAGCGTCGGGTGGAAGCGCACGCCGTGTGCGTGCCACCCAATTGGGGACATCAAATTCATGCGCTTTGCCTTTCGTGGGGTGGGCACCAGGCTTGCGACGGCGACGGAAACGTCCGTGGCTTCCGCGTTTTGTGAAGCGTTTTGTTCACCTTCCGCGGCCTCAGAAAGCTTCGTATCCTTCTTCACTTCAAGCGTCTCCCCCGTTTGTTCCTCCCACATGGTGTTGAACAGCCCGTCTACCGCTTTGGCCGCCGCACCATTAACTGCGATGACGCAGTCGCTTTTCTGTGTCAGCTCCGTGGGGTACAAGTTGCTCCCGCCCGTGATCGCGAACGTGCCGTCCACGGCGAACAACTTTACGTGCGACTTTACTTCGTACCCCGCCACCGGTTCGGCGGCTTGGAAAAACGCCACTTTGAATGAGCCGGGGGGGCACTGTTCTATTGTTCTCTTCAGCGTTTTGTCGTAGAACTTTTGAAACTTTTCCCTAGCGTCCGCTTGAGAGGTGTACTTCGTCATAGGCCCCCACCCGTTGGAGCGCGCGATGGCGGCGCGCGCAACGGTGCCGTCGAGAAGCAAACGCACGCGCACGCCTCGTTTGGCTGCCGCCGGTAGCAACTCTGTCAACAGCCGAATAAAATGACCCTCGTCCGCTTTGAAGTAACACGTCGTGATTGCGATCGAAAAGATTGCTTTTGTTACCACGGACTCAACAGTCGTGACGTGTTCGTCGAAGCCGCCCACCAAGCGCACGTCGCACGTCGGCGCTGGGGGAAATCCAATTTGCCGCATCGCGTTTTCCGTTTTAAAATCCCGCACGGGCCAGACGCACTTGCCAGGTCCTAAATACCGTTCCGACCACTGCTCCACGTCCACTGTTTTCACGTAACTCTGTACCCGTCTCAACATCATCATCTCGAACGCCTCGTTCTCCACCCTGTACACGGAGGGGAGGAACCGCCCGGCGCACTCGCACACGTTTTTCGTGGCGAGCGAGTGGATTTTTTTGGGTAAGATTATTTTAGCCGCGGAGTGAGCAGCGCGCTTCGCGAGGAGGCGGCAGAAAATGGTCTTGTGCACCACGTGTTCAACGGGGGTGAACCGGGGAACGGGCATATAGTCTTGAACTTGAGGCATGGATAAGGGGGCTTTCCATGTGAGGTTTCCGCTTCCAGGGGCGCCGGGAGTCACCCCGGGGATGCCTACGAAATACTTGACTTCAGGCAACGAAGGTGCGATCGCGATGGTGGTTTGCAAGTCATCCTCCTGCTCTGGCGTTACCGTGATGGTACCGACGAGCGTGGTCTCTGCCGTCACAGGCGCAAATCCTTCCCAGTTTCCCTCGGACCTCGTTTCCATTGTGCTCACGTCAACAGCGAGCTCGGCGATGTTGTCCGAGACGGAAACGACGCGGTTGACGCTCTCATCGAGCGTGAACGACGTGTGCGAGGACAACGCGGTGGAAGTGCCGCAACTCGCGCCGTTCGCGGTGAAGAACGGAGGGATGTCGCCCGGCGCATCAGTGAGAACTTCCATTCGAGCCGGAGCTCGAGGAGAGGCGGTGCGCGTGCGGTTATGGCGGGGGAGAGCGGAAGGATGGACCCAAGAGCAAAAGCGAGAACGCACGCGTTTCTCGGGACGCGTTTGATGAAACGCGTTTCGATTCGTTTGAGTCATTAGACGGTCAAACTTAGCGCCAGTCATTTAACTCAAGAGATAGACCGTCATGTTCGGCACCTTCCGACGATTGGGATCAGTTTTCTTGGCTTCCAGAAAACTCAAATCGGTTGAAGTCGAATGCGCTGAGTCACTTGGGGATCGGGGATGAAGATGGGTCATCAGAAGTGCGGGCACGGCCGGTGCGATGCAAGGGGTGGCGTCGATTGCGGCGGACGGTATGGTCGGGATCGACGTAGCGCGTCCAAGAGGTGTTTGTGAGGCATCGACTAGGCGATGGTGTCCCTCCACGCGACGGAGGCCATCGGTGTTCCATCGCGCGATCGAAAAGGAGGCACCGGTCGTGTTTGATTTCACGCACTTGATCGATACTCGTGTTGGCGATGCGTTCGATACCGAGCCGTGGATCCGAACGTTACAGAACGCTCAATTTAGGCCGGGAGGCACCGCGCGCTGCGACCGGGTCAAGGGGAAACCCCCACCGGGAATAACCCCTGTGCCTCAGTTCTGGAAAAGGGGGGAGGCGAGCAGCTACCCTGGCCGTGATTCAAAACAAAACAAACACGAAAATACAACAAACGAAAATCACCCCGTCCTCCAAGCGCTTCAACAAAGGATAAAAGATGGAAGCACACCTGGCAACCGGTCCGACAATATAAAAATAGGCCTCGCCGTTGAGGGCGGCGGTATGAAGGGCGTGATATCCGCGGGCGCGGTCGGGGCGCTTCTGGATTTGGGGATGTACGATTGCTTCGATTCGGTTTACGGGTCAAGCGCCGGGGCGATGAACTTGACTTATTTCCTAGCCAAGCAACCCGAGGGCATAGCGGCGTACGAAGAGGACTTGGTGGACGGCAGGTTTCTTGATATCACGCGTTTGCCTAAAACGAAAAAGTCCGCGAGGCTGATGGGCTCGAAGTACGGCCGGAAGCCCGTGATGGACGTCGGTTATTTGGTGGACGAGGTGATGGACGCCGGGGTTACCGGAAGAGGGTTGAATTTTGGAAACGTTTTGTCATCGCGCCTTGGCTTTCAAATTGTCGCAACGTCACTGGACACGCTAACCCCGGTTATTCTGGGCTCACCGTTCAAAGATAAGATCGACTTGAAACGGTCGTTGAAAGCGTCAGCCGCGGTACCACTGTTCGCGGGCAGTAAACCAGTAAAACACCGAGGCCAGAGGTTAGTCGACGCCGCGGTGATGGAGCCGGTGCCGGTGTGCGCCGCGGGCGCCGACGGGTGCACGCACGTTTTGGTGTTGTTGACAAGGGTGCTGGAGGACACGGAGTGGGATGGCGTGAGTGTAAGTATCGACAATATAGAGGACAGCGTAGATGACGACGATACATCGTCATCAACATCGTCATCTGCCGTGTCCAATAACTCAAAGACCTCCAAGAAGTCGTCTGGCTATTTTTCTAAAACCTTCGGAACGCTCGTGTACAAGTTGGTCAGAGGTGCGTTGCTCTCACCGCTGCACATGCGGGACGCGTGGCGCACGCACGACGCAATGCGCGGATTAGCGAGGGATGGGGCTGGCATACCGCTAGATGACGCTCTGCGCAACGCAAAACACTCCCCGGACATCGCGACGCACTTTCCAAACTCGCCGCACGTGTTTTCTGTATCGCCGAGCAAAACTTTGTTGCCGAGGAAAGGCGTGTCGTCGCTGTGCGTCGACGCGGAAATTCTGAAAATGGGAAACAGCGCGGGCGCAACCGCGGTGTTCGAAGCACTGGGGCATTTGAGGGAGGAGAACACGAAATAGTAGTACTTTATGTAATTAGTATTTATCGTTAGTTTATTTAGGTCCATATCGACGCACATGGCGTTTGGCGCTCTTCTTCTTGTACGCTTCGATCTTCGCCTGGTCGCGTTTTTGCTTCTCCAGTTCATCCTTCTCCAACTCATCCAGTTCCTCGGTCTCGTCCACGTCCTTCTCCGTCGCCTTCCCCGCCACCACTGCGGGTTGCGAATACGCCTCGAACAGATGGTTGAACTTGTTCACGCCAATCTCGTTTTCCATCAGAAGAATCTCATTCGCGATGAGTTTCATCTGCGCGTCGCCTTGCGTTTTCACGCCGACGCCCGTGGTCATTGCCAACGTAGCGGCTTCGTACACGTCTGAATAGTCAGGCGGCTCAGGAGGCGGCGGCGAGGGGTACAGCATCGGCGGCGAAGGGTGCTTCGACTGGTGAAGCGCGTTCGCGGACTCATACACGTCGTAAGTCACACCAGAAGACGTGGAGAACTTCTCGCCCGTGGATGCCTTGGATTTCTTGGAGCGCTTCTTCGCCGATCCCATCGACGCCGACTTGTCTGTTTTGGTCGCGGTTGAAGAGGTCTTGGACGCCTTAGTCTCGGGTGCTTTCGAACCCGACAAGTGCTTCGCCTCCGCCGCGGCTTCCTCGCGTTCCCGTTGTTTCTGCTCAGGGTCCATGGAGTCGTACGCGTAGTCCACAGAGTCCTCTTCGGAGTCGACATCCGAAACTGTCTCTTCTACATCGTCAACATCCTCCTCGTCGACGTCGAACTCCTCTTCGCCGTCGCCCTGCAGCGACGGGTTTGCGGCGAACAGCTTCTCGAACGCCTCCTCCTCCTCCTCCTTCTCCTTCTCCTTCTTCGCAGACTCAACCTTTTTCGAGGACTCAGCCGCATCAGCCTCTTCCTCCCACCAACCGGCGGGTTCCGACTTCTTTTCGGTGGTCGACTTTTTGGACGTGTGCGAAGACGACTTCGTCTCCGTGGGCTTCTCATCCTCAACTGTCTCCTCCTTAACCTTCGTATCCTCCCCACCCTTGCCCTGCTGCTTGTACCACCACAGCTGGTCCTCGTCTTCAACCTTGGGCTCGGGGGGCTCGGCCAGCTCTTCGACTTCCTCGACGGAGTCATCCTCGACATTGTCGGCTTCTTCCTCTTCCTCCTCCTCTTCTTCCTCCTTCTCCTCGACTTCCACGATTTCGTCGTCGATGTCGTCCATTTCGTCCATCCCGGCGTACGCCTCATCGTTCTCCTCCTCGATCTCGGGGGCGTCGTCCATCGCAGAGTACGCCTCCTCAACCTCATCTTCCTCCACCACTTCAACCTCCTCCTCCTCGACCTTCTCCTTCTTCTCTTCCTCTTCGCCGGTAACGGCGAAGAGCGTGGAGCGCGCCGCCTTTTCGTCCAGCGGCGGCGGCGGCGCGTGACTGAACATGGTCGCCATCGCGGCATCCTTGTCAATGGGCGGCGGCGGAGGGGGCGGGCGAGGCGCGGGCGGCGGAGAGCGGGGCGCATCAGGCGGCTCCGGGGGCCATGGCGTCGCGGGCGGGGCGTGCGCGGTGGGGTAGAACGGCGCGGGCGGAGGGGGGTTGGGAGACGGGGGCGGCGGG
>MDSY01102776.1_pt1 | contig 15474 bp, 9 predicted proteins | sample 811131 | NCBI WGS metagenome assembly MDSY01 (sample SAMN05326643, study PRJNA326480) | marine metagenome | isolation source: seawater | place: Atlantic Ocean: South West | collected 2010 | reverse complement strand
TTCGAGTACGTGATTCTACAGCTTGTGACATGAAAACCTCCTGGTTTAAAGTTATGCTAAACGATTGCTGGGTTTTATATTTTAATTTTAGAATTTTTTCAAATTCTTCAAAAATATAACAAGCAAAATAAAATACTTATTATTCCTTTATCTTAAACAATAAGATATCACAAATAAGTCATAATGTATGACAAACTTTATTTATTCCATAGATAATTTTTTAAAATGGCTTGTTTTACTTTCAATAAAAGAGATTTTTTGACAAACTTTATACTTAATAGTTACCTTAAAGATGTGGAATCTGATAAAAATGCAATTCCTATTTATTTCACCTTATTCTTAATTGCCAGGATCCAGATTTGAACTGGAGACACGAGGATTTTCAATCCACTGCTCTACCAACTGAGCTATCCCGGCTATGTTATAAATATATAATAGTTTAGATTGAGGGGTTTGACAAGCATAAAAATTTATGAGCACAAAAATTAGAACAAAAATTTTAAAAAAATTAGCTAACTTGCAACTTGCGATTAGTCTATTATTTACGATCGGAATTATTATTGCCGTGGGCACGATTATTGAACAAGACCAAAGTTTGAATTTTTACAAAGAAAACTATCCCGATACAAACCCAATGTTTGGGTTTTTAACTTGGCAAATAATAACATTTTTAAACTTCGACCATGTTTATACTTCATGGTGGTTTCTTTTTGTACTGATTTTGTTTGGAAGCTCCCTATTAGCCTGCACATTTACAACACAACTACCTTCATTAAAAACTTTCAAACTTTGGAAATTTCTTACCCAGGTAAAAAATTATAAAACTTTAAGCGTAACCGAAAATTTAAAAGCCGGGTTATTTAGTACTGTTGCTTACAATTGTAATGATAATAAGTATCATTTTTTCCGGCAACGTAAAACAGGTTATGCGTATTCCGGTTTGTTAGGTCGTATAGGACCAATAATTGTTCATGGAAGTATTATACTTTTACTTTTAGGGTCAACTTTTGGTTCGTTTGGTGGGTATACTGCACAAGAAATCATTCCTCGTGGGGAGATTTTTCATATTCAGAATTTAACAAAATTTGGAAATTTTAGTTATGTGCCACAAAATCTTTCATGCCGCATCAATAATTTTTGGATTACTTACACAAAAGACTTAAAAACAGATCAATTTTATTCCGATTTGTCGATTTTAGATGAAAAGGGAAAAGAATTGAAAAGAAAAATTGTATTTGTTAACGAACCGTTAATTTTTAAAGATTTAGTTTTATATCAAACAGATTGGGATATTGTTGGTTTAAAATTAAGCTTTGATGAGTCCAAAAATTTTCAAATACCTTTAAAAAGAATAATCAAAAATGGCAACCGTTTTTGGTTCGGTTCCTTAAATGTTGATGGTAATCCAATAACAGTAGTACTAAATGATTTAAAGGGTAAAGTTTATTTTTATGATTCAAAGGGAATTTTACTTGAGGAATCATTTATGGGTAATTTTGTTAAAACAAAGACTGGCGTTAAAGTTCAGATTTTAGATTTTATTACAAGTACCGGTCTTCAAATTAAGTCAGATCCAGGAATAAATATCGTATATTTATCATTTTTATTACTAATGGTAAGTATCTATATTAGTTTTTTAACCTACTCCCAAATTTGGTTAGTTGAAATCTCTGGAACTACAACTGTTGGTGGAAATTCAAATCGAGCCGTTTTATTTTTTCAAGAAGAGTTTAGAAAAATTTTAAAAAGATCTAGCCGAAGTTTAAATTAAAATATAAATTGACAAAAATCTCTTTTATCTGTCTATATAATGTTAAGTAGATAGTTTGTTAATAAAAATAAGTTTTTTTTTCTTATGAAACGTTGGTTTTTCTTTTTTCTTTCGTTTGTCATTTTTAGTGGAACACCAAACCTAGCTTCTGCAGATGTTAGTGGACTTGTACCATGTAAAGATTCTGCAGTTTTTAAACGCAGGTTGGAAGGAAGCGTGAAAAAGTTAAGTGCACGCTTGGTAAATTACGACGAAGGTACCCCAGCATATTTAGCACTTCAAGAGCAAATTGACCGTACAAATGCAAGGTTTGATAAATACGGAAAACAGGGGTTACTTTGTGGTGCAGATGGTTTACCCCATTTAATTGCAGATGGTAGACCAAGTCATGCTGGTGAATTTGTTCTTCCGGCAATTGGCTTTTTGTACATTACTGGTTGGATAGGCTGGGCTGGCCGCAGCTACTTACAGTTTACTAAAAAAACGGATAAGCCAAATGAAAATGAGATTATCATTAATGTACCTGTAGCTCTTGGTATGATGTCTGCAAGCTTTCTTTGGCCTTTAGCTGCTTGGAAAGAATTAGTTTCTGGTGACTTACTTGTGCCTGGTGATGAAGTAACAGTATCACCACGTTAAATTATTAATTTTGTAATTAAATTATAAATTTTATTATGGATAAAAATCTCCTTAAATATCTTTCTACCGCACCGGTTTTAATAACAGCCTGGATGAGCTTTACAGCCGCTTTTATTATTGAAATCCAGCGTTATATGCCTGATACACTTTCTTTAGCTTCATATTAATACGGGCTGAAACATAATCCAAAGTTACTTTTAAATATTCTCGATCTGTTAATATTTAAAAGTAACTTTGGATACTGCTCGATATTGATCTATTTTCATAAACAGATTGACTTGTTGAAAACACGACTTTAAAAGCTTTGTTACTATGGAATTTTCCGAAGTTACAAAGCTGAAAATTTCATAAATATCAGCTATTCTAGGATTTACTCTAAAATTACCTTCTATTTTACTATGGGCATGCACTTACTCCAGTTTCGGATATAAATTTTTGATTAAAAAAAATTAAAACGCTTAAACTCCTACTTTATCGTGGTTAACATTAACAAAAGGAAAAAACCTACTACAAAAAAATCGATATCAAATATTTTTTCTAAAGTTTTATATAAAACACGTTTCAGTAACAAAAAGGCTAATAAAAATTTACTTGAAATTGATATATTGAAAGATGATATACAAAAAGATTTACTAGCTATTACAACATGTAACTTAGAGGAAACTTATATAAAACTATTAAACGAAGAAAATCCCATAAAAGCTATGCAAAAAAGGGGCACTATACTTTTTTGTATTTGTATCAAAAAATCTTGTGAAAATTTTTTTACAAAACATTATGGTTTTAAAGTAAAAATTAATTTGTCCACTTTGAAACAATCTCTTTATACAAAGAGCGTTTTAAAAGATACTGAATTGCTTTTCAAAGTCCCTTTTTATGCTTTATTTGATTCGAAATCACCACCCTTCCGAGCCCTTTATTCCCCAGTTTATAACTATGCATCAGAAAGTTTTCTAGAAGCGATTATTGATCACTTAGTATTGGAGATTAGTAATTGCATTGTATATTTCAGTATTTTGCAATTTTCCTCGATTGATGTATTTCGCCAAACACTATATCGTTCCAAATTTCTTTCTTTACGAAATCTAGAACGTTTTAAAAATAATTTAACGTGGCAACTATACATTAAAACTTATATAAAAAGGCCAATATCTTTGTATAATAATCGTTATGAAATATATGTTTTAAGGACAAGTGGCATTAATTCGAAAACAATTTTTGCAAACCGCTCAAAAGAAATTTTAGCTCTTACCAAAGTGCCCTTATTAACTATCGTTATTATAGAAACAAGAGATTTTATTGTAAGCCGCTTAGATGAAACAATTTATTTTCTTAGCAAAGGGTTACGATTTACTTTGACATCCGTTCTAGGTCAGATCATTGGTTTAATTTGGCGCGGGATTATAGAAGGATTAAAAAAATAAAAAGATTAGCGGGTTAAAATTCCTCACCTCGTAAGTTTCTTGAAGTCTAGGTCTTAATTTTTTTTGCCAGTTTCAAATACGCGTTAATTAAAGTCTGACGTGATATACTAGCATTTCTTTAGCTTTAGCTAATCTTTCCTTCTCATTTATCTAGAGAAAATGGAAAACAATATGATATCATTTTAATAAATTCAAATTTTGGTTTAAAAAAAAGTTCAATACTATGAATACTCTTATTGGTTACATTTTGTTAATGACACTAATGTTCAGTTTAGCCGCAGGTCTTTATTACGGTCTAAGAACAATCAAACTTATTTAGCCAGTTACGGTTTATGCAAATATCTAGATAGGAACGTTAAGAGGATTTTTTCTTAAAGCCACAATCTAGATATTTTTACCTCAAATATTGGCGTTAAAAATTTTTATTGTAAAATAGATATCCATGAGTTATGTAGAAGAAAATTCTATTGTAAAATCCTATTTTACCGGATCAAGGCGCTTAAATAACATTTTTTGGGCGATAGCTGTAAGTTTAGGTGGGTTTGGTTTCTTTCTGACTGGTTTATCTAGTTTTTTCGGGACAAATCTTTTATTTTTTTCGGATTCTAGCGAAATTTCATTTCTTCCGCAAGGCATTGTTCTTTTGTTTTATGGTACAGTTGGCTCTTTATTAGGGATATTCTTAACTTTAACTGTCTGGTGGAATGTGGGATCCGGATATAACGAGTACAATAGAGAAATTCAGACAATAAAACTATACCGTAAAGGATTCCCTGGAAAAAATAGAGAACTAACCTTTACTTTTCCATTTAATCAGGTAAAATCAGTTAAAATGAGAATAAAAGAGGGGATAAACCCGAAACGTCAACTTTTATTATGTTTAACGGATAGCCGTGAGATTCCATTAACCGGAATTGAAGAGCCGGTTGCATTGAATAAAATTGAAGATGAAGCAATAACAATCGCTAAATATTTAAATGTTTTTTTAGAAACGGAATAGTGCTATTCAGCTGGACACTATTAGAAATTTCAGAAATTTTTAGAGATTTCCATACTCTCGTATGGTAGAAAGACCTTATATAATTCGAATGCGAATTAATTTGAGGATTTAGGGCGAACGACGGGAATCGAACCCGCGAATGCTGGAACCACAACCCAGTGCCTTAACCACTTGGCTACGCTCGCCTATAATTGATACTATTCTTACTAAGAATATAATACCATATACTGTACAAATCTGTTAGTATCTTATTTTATAAATTACAATAATAAGAATTTCCACTACAATAGTACGTCCTTAGTAGTAGATCCTATATTTAACAGTTAAAAATTAAGTTAACTAGTTTTAGTTTAGTTGCAAAACCAGATTTATTTAATTTTTAGGGTTTAGTGTTTTTTTTAATACTAACACACTAAATCATGGTACCGAAAAAGTTTAAACACTAACCCTTAAAAAGGGTAATTTATCTTTCCTACTAATCTTTTTCACTCATATTTTTAACGTGGGAAACTATCGCTCAAAAATAATGATTGTAGAAAATGAGCCTACTTTAAGCCTAATTTTACGAGCTCGGTTTAAATTTTTTGGTTATAAAGTTCTTATTGCGACTAATGTAAAGCAGGCATTAGATCTTTTTAATAAAGAACTTCCACATTTAGTTATAATTAATACCACCCTGCCTAAATTAAAGGGTCATGAAGTCTATTTTAATATCCGCAAAACATCTAAAATACCTATCGTATTAATAACAACAGTAACTAATATCTTCAACCCTCTTATTGAATTAAGTTCAGGGATTGATTATTATGTCTTAAAACCATTTTCGCCCAAAGAATTAGAAGCCAAAATAGTTGAAATTCTTTCAAACGGGTTCTCAAAAAAAGAAAATTCCAGAGTTTTTTACATTGGTAATTTATTTGTAGATCTTGATAAAAAGGTTGTTTTAAAAAATAATCGATATTTAAAACTTACCTTTGTCGAATTTGTTTTATTGAAATTACTGATTAAAAACGCAGGTAAGAATTTATCACGGTCTTTAATTTTAGATTGTATATGGGGTTATACACCAGAAAGAGTTATCGATACTCGGATGGTAGATGTTCATATCTCCAGACTCCGTTCAAAAATAGAAGAAAACCCTATGCACCCCAAGTTAATATTAACAGTTCGGGGTGTTGGCTATACGTTCCACCTATTCTAACTATATTTGTAATAATTATGTTTTTGAATAAAGCTTTAAAAAATTTTTAAACTATTTATAATACATCGTTTACAAGTTCTTTTCCCAAGGGTATATCCTATTTATTTATTCGAATTGTTAAAATCTGAAATAAATCCCCTAAATGTTTAGCATAAAGAAAAATGTTTATAACTATCTTTTACCGAATTTATTAGAAACCCAAAGGATAAGTTTTTGTTGGTTTCTCGAACTAGGTTTTCTTCAAGAATTAGAAAATTTTTCAGCAATACGAGATTATCTAGATGAACTCGAATTAAATTTATCCGCCAAATTTTATAAAATTCGTCAGCCAAAATATAGTCTTGCGGAAGCAAAGCGACGTGACACTACTTATAGTGTAAGAATTTATACTTTAGTACAACTTGTACACTTAAATAATTTAAACAATACAACTGAAGGTGAAGTACTTCTTTGTGATATCCCTTTAATGACGAATGAAGGTACCTTTTTAGTAAACGGCATTGAACGGATTATTATTAATCAAATTGTTCGAAGCCCCGGAATTTATTATAAAACAGATTCAGATAAACAAAATTTCCGTTTTTATACGGCAGGCCTGATATCCAATCGTGGAACTTGGTTAAAATTTGAAATGGATAAAGAAGATCTTCTCCATGTCAAAATTGACAAAGCCAAAAAAATATCGGCATATATATTTTTAAAAGCTGTTGGTTTATCAGATAACGATATTTTAAACCATCTGGATCATCCGGAGTATTTTAAAAAAACTTTTAAAGAACATGAGTTTATTTCTCTAGAAGACACATTTTTAGAAATACATAATAAATTAAGACCCGGAGAACCTGCTACTGTTAAGGCAGGCCAACAAATCTTGTATTCAAGATTTTTTGATCCTAAACGTTATGATTTGGGTCGCGTTGGACGTTATAAAATTAACAAACGGTTAAACCTTGATATTAAAAGTAATATTCATATCTTAACTGCAAAAGATGTTTTATATATTGTTAATGAATTAATTAATTTCCGTCTTGCACCAACTAGAGAAGACGATATTGATCACTTAGGCAATCGAAGAATCCGTTCAGTAGGTGAATTACTGCAGAATCAAATTCGTATTGGATTGAACCGCCTTGAACGAATTGCACAAGAACGAATGACTATTTGTGAACAAAAGTATGTAAGAGTTAATGTTTTAGTTAATCCAAAACCATTAATGTCGTCCATCAGAGAATTTTTTGGTTCAAATCCTTTATCCCAATTTATGGATCAGACGAATCCTCTGGCTGAACTAACTCATAAAAGACGTTTATCTGTTTTAGGTCCTGGCGGAATAACAAGAGATCGGGCGGGTTTTGCTGTACGTGATATCCATCCAAGCCAATATGGTAGGATTTGTCCTATTGAAACTCCGGAAGGTCCTAATGCTGGTTTAATTGGTTCACTTTCAACCTATGGTAGAGTTAATTCTTATGGTTTTATTGAAACGCCTTTTTATAAGGTTGAAGATGGTAAAGTACTTCGCAATTCTTACCCAGTTTACTTAGATGCTACGACTGAGGATACATATCGATTGGCGGCAGGTGATTTAGAATTAGACTCTAAAGGTGTTATTAAAAATAAAAATATACCTGTACGTTATCGTCAAGACTTAGTAAGCGTAACTTCATCTTCTGTTGACTATATTGCTGTATCACCGATTCAGGTTGTTTCATTAGCCACGGCCCTTATACCATTTTTAGAACATGATGATGCTAACCGTGCTCTAATGGGTTCTAATATGCAAAGACAGTCTGTACCTTTACTATACCCTGAAGCACCATTAGTTGGGACTGGATTAGAGGGGCAGACAGCGCGTGATTCTGGAATGACTGTTTTAAGTGCTGGGTACGGAAAAGTAACCAACATCAATAATGGTAAAATTATCGTTCAAGATAAGCACAAGACAGTTTTTACATATAATCTGACTAAATATCAACGTTCAAACCAAGATACATGTATTAATCAGCGTCCCTTTGTTTCAATCAACGAAAAGGTTAGCACGGGACAGATAATAGCTGATGGGGCTTCCACAGAAGGCGGGGAATTATCAGTAGGTCAAAATATTATCATTGCTTATATGCCTTGGGAAGGTTATAACTATGAAGATGCTTTTGTAATAAGCGAGCGTTTACTTTATGACGATTTATTTACTTCACTTCATATCGAAAAATTTGAAATTGAAATTCGTCAAACAAAATTAGGAATGGAAGAAGTTACTAGGGATCTTCCGAATGTAAGTGAATATTCTTTAAGAAATTTAGATAAAAATGGAATTGTAAAAATTGGAACGTGGGTAACTTCAGGAGATACCTTGGTTGGTAAATTAACTCCAAAAGGGGAATCTGATTATCCTCCTGAGGGTAAACTACTTAGGGCTATTTTTGGGGAAAAATCAAGGGATGTTAGAAATACTTCTTTAAAATTACCACATGGTACATGCGGTAGGGTTTTAGATATAAAGATTTTTTCTAGAGGAAATCGAGATGATTTACCTCCAGGCACCGATGAAATACTAAAAGTTTACATTGCCCAAACGCGTCGTATTCAAATTGGTGACAAAATGGCTGGAAGACATGGTAACAAAGGTATTATTTCAAAAATTTTACCAAGGCAAGATATGCCATTTTTACCCGACGGCACACCCGTAGATATGCTTTTAAACCCATTGGGGGTTCCTTCCCGAATGAATGTTGGGCAAATTTTTGAGTGTCTCCTAGGCTTTGCTGCCGACAACTTAAATGTAAGGTTTAAAGTCGTACCCTTTGATGAAATGTATGGCTCCGAAGCTTCTCGAGCTTTAGTAAATAAAAAATTAAAAGAGGCTGCCGCTTCTAAAAAGTGGATTTTTTCTGATAAGCATCCTGGAAAAATGGTGGTTAGGGATGGCCGAACCGGCCAAAATTTTGAAAATCCAATCACAATAGGTCGGGCATATATGTTAAAACTAGTCCACTTAGTTGATGACAAAATCCATGCACGTTCGACTGGCCCTTATTCTTTAGTTACCCAACAACCTTTAGGTGGAAGGGCTCAACAAGGTGGGCAAAGATTAGGCGAGATGGAAGTTTGGGCATTAGAGGCTTTTGGTGCAGCATACACTTTACAAGAATTATTAACTATTAAATCGGATGACATGCAAGGGCGGAATGAAACGTTAAATGCAATTGTTAAAGGTTTACCAATACCTAAGCCAGGTATACCAGAATCCTTCAAGGTTTTAATGCGTGAACTTCAAGCCTTATGTTTAGATGTCGCAACATATAAATTAGATGTTTATAATACTAATGAATTAAAAGATTATGAGATAAATTTAATGACTGAAGAAAGTGATGAAAGACAACTTTTCAAAGGCAATATAGATAAACTAAATGAAAATTACCTTAATTTAAACTCTTTTCAAAAGTAAAAAGTTTTTAACACGCTAAACTAAATTTTTTAAAAGGGACCGTTTATTAATTTAATTATCTTTTTATCTTTCTTTTATGTTACAAACTGAACGATCTTTTGATTATGTGAAAATTAATTTGGCCTCACCTTCAAGAATTCGAAGTTGGGGTGAACGTATTTTACCAAATGGAGAAATTGTTGGTGAAGTTACAAAACCAGAAACCATAAATTACAGAACATTAAAACCTGAGATGGGAGGTTTATTTTGTGAACGTATTTTTGGTCCAGTAAATGATTGGGAATGTCATTGCGGAAAATATAAACGTGTGAGATATAAGGGTATTGTTTGTGAACGTTGTGGGGTTGAAGTTATTGAATCAAATGTGCGAAGACATCGTATTGGGTTTGTAGAACTCGCTTCATCAGTAACACATGTTTGGTATGTAAAAGGAAGACCAAGTAAAATTGCTTTGATTCTTAATATTTCTTTAAAAGAATTAGAACAGATCGTTTATTTTAATTCCTATGTGGTTATAAACCCTGGAACAAGTAATGAAATATCGTATAAACAACTCCTTGTTGAGACGGATTGGCAAGTTTTTGATGCAACAAAGACGGATACGAGTGATATAGAAATCTCTATCGGAGCGGAAGCTATTAAAACCCTTTTAACAAAACTTGATTTAGAAAAGGAATCTAAAGAACTAAGGTTATTAATACCATCCGCAAAAGAACCGGATCGGGAAAAACTAATTAAACGTTTACGTGTAATTGATCAATTTATTGCCGCAGAATCAAAACCATCCTGGATGGTATTAGATATAATACCAGTCTTGCCTCCGGATTTAAGGCCAATGGTACAACTTGATGGAGGTCGTTTTGCCACTTCTGACCTTAACGATTTATATAGGCGTGTAATCAACCGAAATAATCGTTTAGCCCGTTTACAAGAAATTATGGCGCCGGAGCTAATTATCCGCAACGAAAAACGAATGCTTCAAGAAGCTGTTGATGCTCTTATAGATAACGGTAAAAGGGGTAGGGCTGTTTTTGGATTAAATAATCGACCATTAAAATCGTTATCAGATATTATTGAAGGAAAACAAGGCCGTTTTAGACAAAATTTATTGGGAAAAAGAGTTGATTATTCTGGGCGTTCTGTAATTATTGTTGGACCGGAATTAAAACTTAACCAATGTGGGCTGCCACGGGAAATGGCAATTGAACTTTTTCAACCATTTGTTATCCATAGATTAATTTATGAAGGTTTGGTAAATAATATTAAAGCGGCAAAAAACATCATTCAAAATAATGAAGTTTTAGGCTGGCAAATATTGGAACAAGTAATGTCTGGGCACCCTATTTTATTAAATCGAGCACCTACACTACACCGTTTAGGAATTCAATCTTTTGAACCGATTCTTGTGGAAGGTCGAGCAATTAAACTCCACCCTTTAGTTTGCCCCGCTTTTAATGCCGATTTTGACGGTGATCAAATGGCGGTTCATATACCACTTTGTTTAGAAGCGCAAACAGAAGCTAGGATGTTAATGCTAGCTCCAAATAATTTTTTATCACCGGCCACAGGGGAGCCAATTCTTACACCAAGCCAAGATATGGTTCTTGGTTGTTATTATCTAACCGCAAATAATCCAACGGAGCAGACGACCAACGCACAATACTTTGCCAATTTTGCAGATGTAATAATGGCATATAAACAATCCTTATTAAATTTACATACTTTTGTTTGGGTAAGGTGTGATCACCAACAAGAAATTAATTCTAACTTATTTGCCAATTTAAAATTTATTGAAAAACAAATAGGAGATCGCATTTTATTGTTAGCCCCGGAAGCTCAAATAAAAAAAGATCTCGAGGGGAACATTATACAAGCGTATATAAATACAACTCCGGGAAGAATCCTTTTAAATCAATCTTTTGATTCTTAATTAATAAACTAAATTTTTATTTTATATAAATGGATAACCAATTAGGAAGAAAAGTGGACTTTAGTAACGAAGTTATAAATAAAAAAAAGCTTCAAAAGTTGATGTATTTAACATTTCAAAATTATGGAATCATTAAATCATCTTTAATCGCAGATAAAGTTAAAAATTTAACTTTTCATTATGCTACGATATCAGGTATTTCTTTAAGTATTGAAGACCTTCGTGTACCTTTTCGAAAAAGGGGGCTAATTGGTCTTACTACTAACGAAGTTCAAATTACTGAACAGAACTACCTGGGGGGTAATATTACTGCAGTTGAACGTTTTCAAAAAGTTATTGATATTTGGAATAATGCTAATAATACTTTGAAAGATGAAGTATTAACCTATTTTCGGGAAAGTGACCCATTAAATCCTTTGTATATAATGGCCTTTTCTGGTGCCCGAGGAAATATTTCTCAAGTACGACAACTTGTTGGTATGCGGGGTCTTATGGCAGACCCTCAAGGTCAAATTATTGATTTACCCATTAAAAGTAATTTTAGAGAAGGTTTAAAGGTAACAGAATATATTATTTCTTCTTATGGTGCTAGAAAAGGTCTTGTTGATACTGCTTTAAGAACTGCAGATTCGGGATACTTGACTAGACGTTTAGTAGACGTTGCACAAGATATTATTGTTCGTGAAGAAGATTGTTTAACGCAGGAAGGTTTATCTTTAGACGATTTATTCAAAAAATACAAAACCGAGTTATCTTTAGAAGATCGTCTTGTTGGTAGACTTTTAGCAAAACCTGTCCACCTAAATGCTAGTGGAGATACTATTATTGCCGCCAACACCCCTATCGATGCGAAATTAGTTACCCTATTTAAACAATCGAAAGTTGACAATATAGAAGTTCGATCTCCACTAACTTGTAATGCTTTACGATCCGTCTGCCGTAAATGTTATGGATGGCATTTATCTTACTCCAAAATTATTGATTTAGGTGAAGCTGTCGGTATATTAGCAGCGCAATCAATTGGTGAACCCGGCACACAACTAACAATGCGTACTTTTCATACAGGTGGTGTTTTTTCTGGGGACCTAACGAAACAAATTCGTGCACCGTTTGCCGGAACCTTAAAATATGATTTAAAATCTAGCATTTCCTTAGTGCGAACTATACACGGGGAAAAGGGATTTGATTTACTGGAAGATATAACTTTAGAAATTGAAAATGAAACTAATACAAAATGTTCATTAGATATTCCCTGCGGGGCAATGTTATTAGCAAATAACGGGGAAAAAGTTTATTGTAATCAAGTTGTTGCGGAAATTAAAAAAGAAGCAAATTTGATTTTAGAAGAGGATCGTAGAGATATTTATACCGAAGTGTCAGGTGAGGTTTTTTTACAAAATGTTCAATTAGAAGAAAGTATTGATGGTGAAGGATCTGCAAAAAAGATTAGTAAAACATCAGGCCTTATGTGGGTTCTTTATGGTGACCATTATTTATTACAAGGCTCTTCTAAATTAGAAGTTAAATTAGGTCAAAAATTTTCAGCCGGAGAAACTTTAGTAAGTCAAAAAGTCATAAATAAGTATCCCGGCATTGTATATTTTGATAATTCTAAAGGTGAGATTAAAATTATCAATTCTTCGATGATAATTGAAAATGCTAAAATTATTAAACGCGGTAATAAACCTGACATTTTCGAATTAACAGCATCCCAAACAAAAAAACAATTTTATCTAAATGTAGAAAATAATCAACAATTAGCCCATGGGCAAACCATTGCATGTCTAAAAGATGATTCTTATAAAACAGAAACAGGCGGGATTATATATTATTCAACTTCTAATTTCAGTAAAAAAAAGAAGAGGATTACCAAACAAATTTTTGCTGGATCTTTGTATTGGGTGCCAGAGGAAACACATAAGGTAGATGCTGAAAATATTAGTGAATTAATGAATATTGCCGGTACATTTGTACAAAAGGGAACTTATCTACTGCCTAATATATTTGCAAATACTGCGGGGTACATCCACTTAGATGAAGAGAATTTAGAACTAATTATTAAACCCGGTGAACTCTACCATATACTAGAACAAGATACCCTGGAAAACTTTAATAGATTTATAAAACCTGGGGAAATGGTTTGTTCAAATATCTTTGTTCAAAAACTTTCCTATTTAGAATTTATAAAGTTTCATAACATAGATTATGCACTTATTAGGCCTGTTTTAACATTTAACATACCTCAGAATAAAGGTTTTTCTTTAAAATATAGATATTTTCCTAAGTTAAATAATCGCGGTGTTCTTTTCCGTACAGTAAAAAGAATTTTTTATAAAGATGGTGAAAGAGTAAAATCATTTAACGGTGGTGTTAATTTACTTCAAACATTCCTTGTTTTAGATATTAAAAACTCGCATGTAAACTTAAATGCTAAGGTTGAATATTTACCTTCACTAAAATCTCCCCTAAACCAAAGTTACGAGTTAAAATTAACACTTTACGAACAGATTAAAACTAAAACTAGAGATGATAATTTAAAGGAAAAACTTTATTTAAAAAATTTAACGCCAAATAACCAATATGTTGCTGCCAAGACTATTATTGCAAATATAGAAATGGTAACAAAAGCGGGTGGCACTTTAGTTGCAGTGAATACAACAGATAATACAGAAATGTTAGTTTTAAAGGATAAAGATATTAAAAAATGTTTTTACCCTTCTAGCAAAGAAAAACTTTGTGTCCAAAATGGAGATTTAGTTCGTGTAGGAACCTTTTTAACTCCAACGATAAGATCTAAGTATGCAGGTCATATCTACAAAATTGAAAAAGATTTTATTTTTATTCGATTAGGGCAACCGCATTTGATTTCTGAAGGAACAGTTTTAAGAGCTCTTAATAATTCTTTAGTTGATTCAAACGATATGTTGGCTACACTTGTTTACGATAAATTAAAAACAGTAGATATTGTACAAGGTTTGCCAAAAGTCGAAGAAATTTTAGAAGCAAGGAAAATTAAAAATGGTTGTTTATTAGCACCAACAGAAGGAAAAGCTTTTTTAAAAAATAGAAAGATTGAAATTTTACAAACTCCAGGAAATAAGTTAAGTATTGATATTGAACCCCAAATAAAGGTTAATTTTAGTAACGGAAAATATGTTAATTTTTTAGAACCTTTAACAGATGGTCCAATTAGCCCACATGATAAACTCGAAACACTATTTAGCTATTATCAATTACGTTATCCTATTCACGAAGCTTGTAAAAAAAGTTTTAAACAACTTCAACTTTTTTTAGTAAATGAAGTACAAAGGACATATTTATCTCAGGGCGTACAAATTGCCGATAAACATATTGAAATTATTGTTAAACAAATGACTTCAAAGGTCCGCGTCTTATTCGGGGGGGCTACAACTTTATTGCCGGGAGAGATACTTGATATTAACCAAGTAGAAATTGTTACTAAAACTGCTTTATCAACTGGTGATGAACCACCACTGTATAAACCAATGCTTTTAGGGCTAACTAAAGCGTCATTAAATAGCGATAGTTTTATTTCCGCTGCAAGTTTTCAAGAAACAACTCGTGTTTTAACAGAAGCTGCAATTGAGGGGAAAAAAGATTGGTTAAATGGCCTAAAAGAAAATGTTATTATTGGTAGGTTAATACCTGCAGGTACAGGGTTTAACTGTTTTGAAAATTTAAAAAAGGTAGGAAAAGACCAATCAACAAGTGTTTTAATTAAACCCTCAAAAGATTCTCGTTTAAAAGCACAGATATTAAAGTCTCGTTCTGAAGAGGTTTAAATTATCAAACAATTTAATGGCAAGCAGTTTTGTCTAAAAATAAATCTCTGGTTTACAATGGTTCATTTATGCCAAAACTGTTTGATTAGTTTTTAATAGACTTTAAAAATTGTTACATTGAATTAAACTAATTTTGAATTTTTATTTAGAATATATTATTCTAATAATATAAAAATTAACTATTCATCTATATTAATTAAAAATTTTATGGCTCGATACACAGGAGCAAAATTAAGAATTACACGAAGACTCGGAGATTTA
>MDSY01078926.1_pt1 | contig 15478 bp, 16 predicted proteins | sample 811131 | NCBI WGS metagenome assembly MDSY01 (sample SAMN05326643, study PRJNA326480) | marine metagenome | isolation source: seawater | place: Atlantic Ocean: South West | collected 2010 | reverse complement strand
CCCCATTTATTTATTTTTTGGAGATATTTAAGATCTATAAAAATAAATTTAGAATCGATTTTGTTAAGTCCAGTTTCGTAAATCCCACCAATAGTTAAATTTCTTTGTTTTGGTTTTCCGTCAGAAACAAAAAAAGCAGATATTTTATCATTAATATTTAAATTTAATTTTTTCCCTATCTCTTTAGAAATAACAATAGTATCATTAATTTTTTTGGACCAGTGGGGAAATTTGCCCTCTACTAAATATTCATTAAAAAAAGAGTTTCTATTGAAGTTTTCTATACCCTTAAAAATTACGCCTTCTAATTCGTTAAATAAACTACTAGATTTTCTTTTAGATTGAATAATAGCAGATTTATAAGCATATTTTTGTATTTTATATATGTCTTGTGAATTGTAAAGATTGGTAAAAGATTCATTTAAAGTAATTATAGGACTTGTTTCATTATTATTACTTTGAAACATAGATTCTATTTGAATATGATTTCCAAAACTTAATAATTTATGTTTGATTCTATTTTGAAACCCTGTTGCAATACTAATTGTAACTACCATAACAGAAACACCAAGCATAACTCCCATAATTGAGATAAGTACAATTGGTCTTGAAAATTTATTAGAATGCTTTTTATTTTTTAGCATTCTTTTGGCTACATATAATTCAAAGTTCAATTTTTCGTTAATTTGTAATTAATAATGCTTACTACATACAAACATCAACATTTTCAAGAATATTTTATATTAACTAAGAGTTTATTATTATTATTTTTTCTAAATACTTTAAATGCATCCTGTCAGTCAGATTCAATAATTGTAGGTGCTGAAAGAACCTCACTTTATTTTCAAAAATTGAAAGGTAAACGTATTGGATTTGTTGCTAATCAAACTTCTAAGATTAAAAATGATCATTTAGTAGACATACTCCTAAACGAGGGAGTGAATATTGTCAAAGTTTTTTCCCCTGAACATGGATTTAGAGGAAATGCAGATGCAGGTGCCAAAGTTAGGGATGAAATCGATTTACAAACTGGGTTGCCTATATATTCCTTATATGGGAAAAGTAAAAGAAAACCTTCCAAAGAAGTTTTAAAAGATATAGACCTAGTACTTTTTGATTTGCAAGATGTAGGGGTTAGATTTTATACTTATATAAGTAGTATGCATTATGTTATGGAAGCTTGTGCAGAAAATAGCATTCCTTTAATTTTACTTGATAGACCCAATCCGAATGGCTTTTATGTAGATGGACCGATTCTCAATCCGAAGTTTAAATCTTTTGTTGGAATGCATAAAGTTCCAGTAGTTCACGGAATGACAATAGGAGAATATGCGAAAATGATTAATGGAGAGGGGTGGCTTAAAGACTCTGCAAAATGTTCTTTAGAAGTAATCCCGTGCTTGTATTACAACCACTTTATGAAATATAAATTACCTATTCCTCCTTCGCCAAATTTACCCAACATGAGAAGTGTTTATTTGTATCCATCACTTTGTTTTTTCGAGGGAACTAATGTTAGTATTGGAAGGGGAACTGAATCTCCGTTTCAATTGTACGGGGCACCATATTTTGATTCTAAATTATATAAATTCACCCCAAAACCATCTTATGGTTCTAAATATCCAAAATACAAAGAGGTAGAATGTTTTGGAGAAGATTTAAGAAATTTAAGTTTAGATTCTTTAAATAAAATGAATTCATTGAATTTTAATTGGTTAGTAAAAAGTTTTAAGGTATCTAATGAGTCTATAGATTTTTTTAACAAAAATGATTTTTTCAACCTCTTGGCAGGTACAGATAAAATTAAGAACTTAATTAAAGGCGGCGCAAATGCAGTTCAAATTAGAGAAACTTACCAAATTGAACTTGAGGAGTTTAAATTGATTAGAAAAAAATACCTAATTTATGATGACTTTGAATAGTATGTTTTAATTATTAAATAGATTTTTTATGAAAAGTTTTAAAAATGTTGGAATAATTGGTGCTGGATCTATGGGCATTGGTATAGCTCAAATTGCTTCTGCTTCAGGCTGCAAAGTCCTCATATTTGATCAAAACAAGCATGCAAGTCAAGAAGCTATAAAAAAGTTAGAAAAAGTATTATTAAGGCATATTGAAAAAGGCAAAATAAACGTTGTAAAAAAAAATTCTATTTTGTCTAATATTAAAATTGTCGAAAGCTTAGAATCCATGAAGGACTCTGATTTAATTATAGAAGCAATTGTAGAAAATAGTACTATCAAAAAAGATCTGTTTTCTCATATGGAGTCTATAGTTAGTGATGATTGTGTATTAGCAACAAATACTTCTTCTATTTCAATTACTAGCTTAGCATCTTGCTTGAAAAATCCAATTAGATTTATAGGAATCCACTTTTTCAATCCTGCTCCAATTATGCCTCTTGTTGAAATTATACCAGCTTTGCAGACTAATAATGGTCTAGTAAAAGAAATTCATCAACTACTTATTAATTGGAATAAAAAACCGGTAGTTGCAAAAGATACTCCTGGATTTATCGTTAATAGAATTGCAAGACCATTCTATGGCGAGGCATTAAGAATATATGAAGAGCAGATTGCTGATTTTGCAACAATTGATTTTGCGATGAAACATATTGGAGGATTTAGAATGGGACCCTTTGAACTAATGGATTTTATTGGTAACGATGTAAATTATGCAGTAACAGAATCTGTATTTAAGGCATTTTATTATGACCCTAGATATAAACCATCCTTTACCCAAAAACAATATGCTGATGCAGGGTGGCATGGCAAAAAATCAAAAAAAGGATATTATGATTATGGTGATGATATTGAATTAGATTCACCTTCCAACGACGAAAAGTTATTGGTAGACATCTTTGAAAGAATTTTAGTGATGTTAATAAATGAAGCTATGGATGCTTTATATCTAGGGATCGCCAGTGAACAAGACATTGAGTTAGCTATGAAAAAAGGAGTTAACTATCCTAAAGGCTTGATTAGATGGGGAAAAGAAAAATCTTTTTCTTGGGTTGAGGGTAAAATTGATGCTCTTTATGAAATTTATCACGAAGATAGATACAGGTGTTCACCTCTTTTAAGAACAAAAGCTAGTTTTTAGACGCTTCTAATTATTTAAATTTCAGAAGAGCTTTCAATATTTATTTCTTGTAAAATATATTCATTTTCAGGACTAGTAAACTCTTCATCATTAATTTCTGAAATATCATCTTTTGTTTTAATGGAATTGTCAGATAAATCAAGGCTATTTATTGTAACGCTAATTCCAAAAATTGCTGTGAACACAAGTGAAAATAATATTTTTTTCATAAATGATAAATCTTAAAATTGAAATTTAATTTGTTTTTTCAAAAAATAATTTCGATACAAAAGTATTATTTTTTTTCTAACTCTGTAATATACTAGATTTATAAATCAGCAAGAATAGTTTCACCACCAATTATAATATCATTGAGAGAAACTTTAATCTTACCTCCTTTAGGAATGAATATGTCTATTCTAGAGCCAAATTTTATAAAACCAGCTTCCATGTTTTGATTTACTTTATCCCCTTTTGAAGAGTAGTTGCAAATTCTTCTTGCTACTGCACCAGCGATTTGTCTGAATAACACCCTTTGATTTTCTTCAGTTTGAATTACTATTGTAGATCTTTCATTTTCCATACTCGATTTAGGGTGCCAAGCTACTAAGTATTTACCTTCGTGGTTTTTACTGTATATTACTTCACCATTTACAGGATACCATTGCTTATGAACGTTTAATGGTGACATAAATATACTTAGTTGGGTACAATCCTCTTTTAAATACTCATTTTCAAAAACTTCCTCTAAAACAACAAGTTTCCCGTCACTAGGAGCAATTATATGTCTGTTGTTTATTTTAACATCTCGTATTGGGTTTCTGAAAAAATGAAGAATTAAGTAAAAAAACACTAGTGAGACCAAAAGTATAGGTAGTTGTATTATTACAAGTTTTGAGTAGTAAAAACTTAAGAAGTTAATTAGTCCAATAAGTATAAAACTTATTAATATTGTCGGGTATCCTTCTCTATGTATTTTCATTTAAATATGTTTATTAATAGGTATAAAACAGGTATTGAAATCATCATTGCATCCATTCTATCTAAAAAACCTCCATGTCCTGGGATTAGATTACCAGAGTCTTTCACTCCAGCTTCTCTTTTATAATGGGATTCTATAAAATCACCCGCTGTAGCAGTAAAAGGCACAATTAAAGCTAATAATATTAAGAAATTAATTGTGAAGGAATCAAAAAATGGATTTATAAAATATACAGACAAAACGGTAGATACCATTCCTCCAATAAAACCCTCCCAAGATTTCTTTGGGGATATTTTAGGCATAATTCTATTTTTCCCAAATTTTGATCCAATTATATATGCAAAGGAATCAAAAATCCAGGTTAGTAAAAAAAGAATAAGAATTGGAGAAGAGTCAAATTCTTTTTCTGAGTAACTCTGATCTGTAAATTCAAATAGTTGTACAATAAAAAATGGTGTTAAAACATAGATAAAAGGAATTATTTTGTTTTTTCCTTTTCTTAAAATCCACATTTCGAAAAGACAAATTGAACCCAGAATAATAAATAATATACCAAAAGAGACTTGGGAATAACTAGTCGCTGTCCAGAGAACAAATACATACAAAACTCCGGATAAAACTCTTTTTACAAACTCACTCATTTTTCAGTAATAAAATTAAAAGTAAGAAACTTTAAAACTAAAAATTAATTAGGCAGACTTTTTAGAGGTTGTTTTTTTTGTTACTGCTACTTTTTTCGTAGTCTTTTTAGTTGTTTTCGATGGGGTTTTAACTTTTTCTTCAATAACCTCTTTTTCAAATGGTCTTTTTCCAAAAATAGTCTCCAAATCTTCTTTAAAAATCACTTCTGACTCAAGAAGCTTACTTGCTAATTGATGAAGTTTATCTTCATGTTTTTTAAGAATTGATTTGGCTCTTTCGTATTGCGTATCGATAATTTTTTTTATTTCTTGGTCTATAATTTTAGCGGTTTCTTCAGAATAAGGTTTTGTAAAGCCATAACCTTGATTTTGAGAATCATAATAGGAAACATTTCCAATTTTTTCGTCCAATCCATAAATTGTAACCATAGCCATTGCTTGCTTTGTTACTTTCTCTAAATCACTTAAGGCACCCGTAGATATTTTATTGAAAATTACTGATTCTGCAGCTCTTCCACCTAAAGCGGCACACATTTCATCTAAAATTTGTTCGGTTGTTGTTAAAGAACGTTCCTCAGGTAAATACCAAGCTGCTCCTAAACTTCTTCCTCTTGGAACAATAGTTACTTTAACAAGTGGATTTGCATGCTCTAGCATCCAACTTACTGTTGCATGGCCAGACTCATGGTATGCAATGGTTTTCTTCTCTTGTTTTGTAATTATTTTATTCTTTTTTTCTAATCCTCCAATAATCCTATCAACTGCATCTAAAAAGTCTTGCTTTTGGACACTTGTTTTTTTCTTTCGTGCTGCAATAAGAGCAGCTTCGTTGCATATATTGGCAATATCTGCACCACTGAATCCAGGTGTTTGTCTAGCTAGAAAATCTTTATCTAGCTTTTTTTCTAATTTAAGTGGCTTTAAGTGGACATCAAATATTTCTTTTCTTTCATTTAAATCAGGCATATCGACATAAATTTGCCTGTCAAACCTTCCAGCTCTCATAAGAGCACGATCTAAGATATCTGCTCTATTAGTTGCGGCTAAAATAATGACACCTGAATTAGTTCCAAAACCATCCATTTCTGTTAACAATTGGTTAAGAGTATTCTCTCTTTCATCGTTAGAGCCCATATTTGGATTTTTTCCTCTTGCCCTTCCGATAGCATCAATCTCATCTATAAAAATGATACAAGGTGCTTTCTCTTTTGCTTGTTTGAAAAGATCTCTTACTCTGGAGGCCCCTACACCTACAAACATCTCTACAAAATCTGAACCAGATAGTGAGAAAAAAGGAACCTTTGCCTCGCCAGCAACAGCTTTTGCTATTAAGGTTTTTCCAGTTCCGGGAGGTCCTACTAGAAGCGCTCCTTTGGGTATTTTTGCCCCTAGTGCAGTATATTTTTTAGGTGTTTTTAAAAAATCAACAATCTCTTTTACTTCTTCTTTGGCCTCTTCAAGACCAGCAACATTGTCAAAGGTTACATTGGTAGACTTTCCCTGTCCAAACATTTGAGCTTTTGACTTCCCAATATTAAAAATTTGCCCTCCTGCACCACCTCCTCCTCCTGATACTCTTTTCATAATAAAGGACCAAACAGCAATCATAATTCCGAAGAATATAATCCAACCCAAAATATCTTTTCCAAAATTATCTTCTTCAACGTAGTCGTACATTAAAGTTTGATTTTTTCTTGCATATTCTTTTTGAGCCATCTCTAAATAGGAAGAAAAACTTTCATTATTTGGAATGTTAAAAACGTAATGTGGACCGTTATTGGGACCTCCAAATACACTGTTTTTTGGAATATTTTTGTCTTTGTGTGGAGGTTGGTCTAATTGATCTGTAGAAATATAAATTCTAGCTTCTTTTTTATTGATAACTTCAATTTTTCTGACTTGTTTATTTTCAATAAAAGATTTAAACTCCGAATAGTTTGTTTTCAAAACTCCAGTATTTACCGGGTTAAAAAGGTTTATAGAAATCAAAATTACTGCTACAATTCCGTATACCCAGTAAAAATTAAACTTTGGTAACTTTCCTTTGATCTTTTTTTTGTTCTTATTATTTGACATCTATAATTAATTATGTTAGGTATTGTTTCACTGGAGCATCTCCCCAAAGGTCTTCAATGTTGTAAATAGATCTAGTTTCCTTATAAAAAATATGGGTTACTATGTTAACGTAATCCATAAGAATCCATTCGTTATTCCCTTTCCCCTCCTCTTTCCAAGGTTTTTCATTTAGATCTTTTAAACATCTTTTGTATACAGATCTATTAATTCCATCTATGTGAGTTGCAGAATCACCATGAGCTATTATAAAATAATCGCAAATTGAACCATTAATCTTTCTCAAGTCAATACATACAACATCTTTTGCTTTTCCATCTTTTAGGCCCTCTACAATTGTTTCTTTAAGCTGCATATTATTAATATGTTAAATTCTTTAGTGTCTAATAAATAGACTGCAAAACTAACTAATTATGGTTAATTCATTTGATTTGTTGAATTGTTTGTCGTTTATTTATTTAAATGAAAAATCAATCTGTAGGAAATCAAATTATAAAACTGAACTCTGTTGATTCTACTAACAATTATACTGCCAAACTAGTCAATGAAACAAAAATTAGTTTTGGAACTGTAATAATGGCAGACTTTCAGACAAGAGGTAAAGGTCAAAGATCTTCCTACTGGAACTCTGAAAAAGGTTTAAACTTATTAATTAGTATTTATTTTGATTCCTCTTTTTTAGTATTTGAAAATATTTTTTATTTAAGCAAAACCATTGCTTTGGCGATAAGAGAATGTGTCGAAAAAATCATAGGAACTGAAGTTTTAATTAAATGGCCCAACGATATATTAGTTAATAGTAGCAAGATAGCAGGTGTTTTAATTGAGAACCAATGGAAAAACGAGAAATTAATGTCATCTATAATAGGTATTGGACTTAATGTTAATCAAGTTGTTTTCCCAGGTGAAGACAATGTTTTAAGTCTTAAGAACCTGACTTCTAAAGTCTATAATTTAAATTCAATTTTAAAGTCTCTTTGTTCATCTTTAGATACTCAATTTACTAGGCTTAGGAATTTTGATTTTTTTGAAATAGATTGTCAATATCATAGTTTTCTTTTTAACCATAACCAATGGTCCAACTATGAGAAAAATAATATTAATTTTAAAGGAAAACTAATAAAAGTAGATTCTTTTGGTAAAATGGTTTTAGAGCTAGAGAATGGAGAAAATAAGTCTTTTGAATTAAAGGAAATTAGTCTTTTGCGATAGATTCTTCAATCTTGGAAGCCATATGGTTAAATAGTTCGTTTAGAGGTTTTCCAATCATTGTTTTTAATACAGCACTCACATTTGCTTCACTTTCTATACAAGCAGAACAAATATTGTTGCTTTTCTCATTAACTTCTATTTTAATTTCAAAGGAAAATGGGGATTTATTACCACTTTTTAAAAAAACAATATTTTCTGATACAGATTCTTTTAATATTTCTAAAGTGTAGGCATTTTGCAGGTTAAATTCACAAAAATTCTCACCAGATTTCCAATTTTTGATTTTATCTTTTGGAAATAGATTTTTGTAATTATTTAAATCAGAAAGAAAATCAATACAGTCCGATTGTTTACCATTAAAAGTAAACTGTTCACTTTTTATTTTAAGCATTTTTTTTCCAGGTAGAAGGAGAATTTCTCCATTTAACTAATGTCTCAAGTTCTTTGTTAGAAATATAATTGTTTTTCAAAGCTGTGTCAATTAAAACTGAATAGTTAGACAATGTTTTGAATAAGCAAGATTCTTTAGAGAAATTATTTTCAGAAATTTCAAAACCATATGTGAAAATTGCTCCTAGTCCGGTAATCTTAACACCAAATTCTTTTAAATCTCTTATCGCTTTGATACTGCTTTTTCCAGAGGATATTAGATCTTCAATTACAAAAACTTTGTCGTCTTGTTTTAAATCTCCTTCAATATTGTTTTTCATTCCATGAGCTTTTGATTCAGAACGCACATAACAAAATGGAAGTCCTAGTTCCTCTGCAACTATTGCTCCTATTGCTATCCCACCTGTAGCTACTCCTGCTATACAAGTTGGTGTATCAAATTCCCTAATTAAGCTAATAAATTCATTTTTAATAAATTTTCTAATCTTTGGGTATGCTAGTATTTTTCTATTGTCACAATAAATTGGGGAATTCCATCCTGACGCCCATTTAAAGGGATTGGAAGGTTGTAATTTTACTGCATTGATTTGTAAAAGAAAATCCGCTACTTTAGCAGCATTATTTTTAGAATTATTCATCGTGCAAATTTACAAAGTTTTTGATAGCAAAAGTGAGATCATTTTCTCTAATAAAAAAAGTATTATTAATTCTATAAATATTAACCATCTTTCTGAAGTTTCTAAATATAATAAGATTAATAAGTTTCATTTTAATTATATAACATCAAGTCCTCTTAAAAGTATACAAAGTTGGTATTCTGATTGTAAATTTGTGGAGGCATCTGGTGGAGTTGTAATAAGGAATGGAAATTATCTTTGGATTTACAGAAATGGTATTTGGGACCTTCCTAAAGGTAAATTAGAATATCTAGAGGATTTTGAAACAGCTGCTTTAAGAGAAGTTAAAGAAGAGTGTGGCTTAGATTCATCACTTAAAATTGAGAAACTAATCTATATTTCTTTTCATACTTACAAAGAAAACACCAAAAAAATTATTAAAAGAACCCATTGGTATGAAATGAATTACTCTGGTTCTGAAAATGTTTCTCCCCAATCTGAGGAGGGTATTGAAAAAGTAGAATGGCTTTCTTTACAGGATTCAATTGCAAAGTCTAATGAGTCCTTCAAGTCAATAAAGGATGTTTGGAAATCTATGAATCTTTAATTTTTCTTTCCAATTTTAAAAGACTCTTTCACCACAGTATTTTTCTTAATTGTGAAAAATGTTTTGTCAATAGTTGTGCTATTATACCCTTTTGATAGTGGGCTAGGAGGAAGTGCTGGGAATTGAGAAATATTCCCGTCTGGATCAATCAGTAAATGACTTGGAAGATGGTCTAATTGGAAATCATCAACTATTTTTTGCTTATCTAAAGGATAAGTTATAGGCCATTGATAATTTAAATTTGATTTTATGAAGTTCATATAATCGTCTTTATTGTAGTCAAGGTTAACTGAAAAATAATTTATAAAACTGTAATTTTCTTTAAATTGTTTAATAATTTCCATTTCATGCAGGCTTTTATAATTCCAAGTAGCAAAAAAATTTACGTAAGTATATTTGCCTCTTAAGTCATGAATTTTTATTTTTTCGTTGTTTTGATCTACAACAAATAATTCAGGGCAAGTATATCCAATTGTGAATTTGGTAAGCTCATTAATACAATTAATTGCTAGAGTTTTGTGTTCCTGCCATTTACTTTCTAAAGATATTTTTTTTAAAAAAGATAATATGTTTTCAGAACTATAAGCAGGAGATGTATAACCTTCAAAAAGTCCTTTAATTATTGCAAGTTCAGAAATTTGTGGAGATGAAAAATACTTGCAAGACTGAATTATTTCAATTAGTTTTTTTAATTCATTATAGTTGTTTATGGAAAACTTTATCCGATCGTTAATTTCAATTCCTCCAATCTCAAAAACATCTCTATAAAAAAGATTGAAAAATTGCATATACGCATCGTTTTTGTAGTTTACTTCATTTCTTTTTAAATAATTTTCATATAGATATACCTTGAAGAAATCTCCTTTATTCTGGTAAGCTAGTTGTTCTAGAATTGCAATTTCGTATCTTATATAGTTATGTAAGTATTTTATTTTTTTAGTTTTATAGCGATCGCTTAGCAATATTTTAAAGCTATTAAGACTGTCTTGGAATTCTTGGCTGTGTTTAGCCGTTCTAATAATTTTATTAGTGTCGCCATAAAGAAAATAATCTAATTGATTATTAAAATCCAAAATCAAGCTATTGATATTATTTAACTCTAGATTTAAAAAAACAATTTGTAATTCTGATTTTTTAAGTGAGGCTTTGTCTATAAGAGTGTCTTTAGGGAAATATAGATTGTATTCGTAGTTTGAAGTATCTACATATAACATACTGTGGGATCTGCCTATTGAAATTTCTGTAAGTTCGTTCTGATTAAAATCGAAATATAATTTTACATATCCACTTGAATCAATTATATCCTGCGCAATTATCTCGCTGAGATTGGTTATATAATCAATTTTTTTCCCCCACTTTATAGGTTGATTTTTATATGCTGGGGCATAGATGTTAATGCTTGTGCATAGAGCTAGTTTTATTCCTAAAAAAACAAAAAATAGTGTTGGTATAAGCCTATTCATGGCTAAGATATTTTTACTTCTTTTGGCACGAATTCGCTAATGTTCCCATTATTTTTTATGATTTCTCTAACAATCGAGGAAGAAATCATTCCATATTTTTTATCAGAAAGCAAGAAAATAGTTTCAATTTCTTTATTAATAAATGAATTTGTTTCAGCTATTTGTTTTTCGTATTCAAAGTCAATAGAAGATCGCAGTCCTCTAAAAATAAATACTGCATTTTCTTTTTCTGCAAAATTTATCGTTAGTCCGCTGTATTTTTTGACTAAAATATTATCGTAATTTTTAAAAGTGTTTTTGACCCATTCCTCTCTCTGTTTTAATGGATAGAAGCTTTTTTTTGAGGAGTTATCACCAATTCCTACTATCAAGACATCTACTAATTTAGAGGCTTTAATAATAACATGCCTGTGTCCAGATGTTATTGGATCAAATGATCCAGGAAATATTCCAATTTTATTTTTCACTTATTATTTTAAAAAAAGAGAAGTTAACATTGCTATACGTTCTTTTTTCAATAAAGTTAGTGGATTCTTGAAAATTAACCTCTCTACCATGTTCAAAGATAAGTAAGCCGTTTTTTTTTAAAATTCCACTATTCAAAATAAGTTCAGGAATTTTTTCAATATTTTCTAAATTATATGGTGGGTCTGCAAATATTATATCCAAGCTTTTATTTTTACTTTTTAAAACATATTTTAATGCATCTGCTCTGTAAGTGCTTATATTCATAGAATGTTTTGTTGCTATTGAGCGAATGAACTTGATGGAATTTATTTGTTTGTCTACACAAATAACGGATACAGCACCTCTTGAAATAAATTCATAGGCAATGCTGCCTGTTCCTGAAAATAAGTCTAAGACTTCAGAATCTTTTAAAATATCTTTGTTTTCCAAGATGTTGAATAAGGCCTCTTTTGCAGAACTTGTTGTGGGTCTTGCTTTAATGCTTTTGTTAAATGGAATGTGAATCGACTTAAATTTCCCAGAAATAATTCTCAAATCATAAATTTTTATAGTTGAATTGTTGATTGTATTCTATTTCAACCTTAGGAAAAATATCTTTTAATTTGGAAACTAAAATCTTGTCTTCAGTCCCTAAGCATTCAATATTAAATGGTTCATTTATAAGTTTGGATTCTTTAATAACACTTAAAATGAAGTAAAGCGAATCTTCACTGCTTTTAATTTTATATCTATTGACTAGCATTAATTTTTGGTTGTTAAAAGATGCTATGTAAATACAATTTTCACCAAGAAAATATTTTAATTTAAAATTAAAATTTGAAGACATTATTATTGTTTCACAAAAATGTTTCAAATTTATTGTAGGGAAATTTTTTTTGATTTCACCTTGAATTCCCCTTTCAATACCCCAAAAAATCGTAGCCTGATACTTGGATATTTTGTCTTCTAGATAGTTTAAATCCATTTCTTTATTTGAAATAAATCTTTTTTTTTCTTCTAAGTTAATATGACTAGTTAACTCATTTGGTATTAAAGTAAAGTAAGGGCTGTCTAGATAAATATTTCCAATCTTTGAACTCGCTTTAATTTCAGACATTTTGGTCAGTCTCCAAAACCCGGATTCAGAAACCGTAAAGAAATTGTTTTCAAATATATATATGTCTGAAGAAGAGTATATCAAAATATGGGATTATTTCCAATTCCCACTAGTTTTAACTTCTCTTAAAGAGCCTGTTGTGAGAGTATCTCTTTCGTTAAGTGGGTCGTACGGTGATGGGTCAAATGCGGTAAATACTGGCGTTCCTACTTTTGACAATAAGTAAAAGTAATTCTCAGAATTATCGTTGTAATCAGCAAAATCTATTTTGTCCCCTTTGAAAATCTCAAAAGAAATATTGGTAGAGTCCATATATCTGTTTTGTACCATTAATTTGAAATTTGAAATTTTTAGACTTGGACTAGAAAATTCGTCTGCTTTTGTTATTAAGTCTTTGCCAACGTAAAATGGCACAAAAAGCTCAGGATTATAAAGTGGTGGTTGAAGATTGTAAGATAAAACATCTTCAAAGTCTGTCCAATATGCTCTTGATGGTCTTGAAACAATATCTTTTTGAGTTAGTTTAATTTTTAATTCTTTATTTAATCTAATTATATGAAATAAAATCGTGTCTTTTTTCTTTTTCTTAAGAGCTTCTAGAAATTCAGAAGGGGTATTGTAGGTTATGGAGTCTACAGAGATAACGTTGTCTCCTAAAGCTAATTGAGGAAGTTGGGGAATTGAATCTTTAACTATCAAACCTTCTATGTTTTTGTTGTAATAAGCTGTGTCATTTCCATTAAAGTCAATTAAATAAGAGGACACAAATTCATATTGACTTTCTTTTTTATAATTAATTGTTTCAAAGGTAACGTCGTCGCTGGATTCTAGTATCCCTGCATACATTTTAAAATATTTACTATTAGACATTGGAACTAAATCCAAATCTCCAACTTTAAAATCATATAATCTATTATTTGATGAATCTGATCTGAATAACTTTTCATGGACATTTTTCCAGCTTGTATCTTTTGTTAATAAGCCACATATCAAAGCTTCTTTTTCGTCATAAGATTCTAATTGGATGTAATCAAGTATTGCATCGTATCCAAGAATTTCAGCATGTTCAGCAGTGATTTTATAGTCGGGAACAACGCCCATAGTACTTATTGAATAAACACTATCTTGTACTAAGAACCTTTTAAGTTCATCAAAATTATCGCTATACCAACCGTATTTTTTCTTGTATTCCAATTGTACAATTTCAATATCTCTTAACCCTTGCTTAATATTTGCATCAATTTCTTTTTTTAGTTCAATTTGAGCTATTGTTGTGGATATAGAGTTATAGGTAGAGTAGCCTAAAAATAAGCAGCTAATAAGTAAGGCAAATAAAATTTTCAAATGAGTATTCTTTCCAATAATTTCTTTAATGTAGAGAACTGTAACAATTCCCATTACTAGCACGACAATAGCACCCAGTAAAAATGTGCCAGACTGTTTAATATTTCCTGTACCACTAAATAGGGCAGTATTAGTCAATATTAGCCCTAGCAAAATTACTATGGCTGGAAATATGTATTTTTTTATGAGAAGGCTCCGTTCTTCCATTGGAATAATTTTGATTACAAATCTAATGTTTTTTTCAAATTTCGCTTCCTATAATGTCAACAAATTATACTCAAGTAATAATAGTAAATAATTAAGAATTTAATTTCTTATTTCATCAGTTAAATAATTTTTTATTTTAACTAAAACAAGAATTATAAAATTTAATTTCTTTAAAATTGTTTTAATGTCTTAAATATTTTAATTTGTATATTTGATTGATAATAAATCCAATGGATAAATCTATTTTAGGTAAAGTTTATAATTTAATATCCCTTTCTCGTTCAATGAGTAAACTTTTTGAGCAAGAAAAAAATATTACTTCAAAATATGTTCACGCCACTTCTAAAGGTCATGAAATTATTCAAATTGCTACTGGTATTCAATTAAAAAAAGATGATTTTTTATATCCATATTACAGAGATGATTCCATGCTTTTGTCCATTGGATTAGAGCCATATGACTTAATGCTTCAACTACTAGCTAAATCTAAGGACCCGTTTTCAGGGGGCAAAACTTACTATTCTCATCCTAGTTTAAATACTCCAGATCTCCCTAAGATACCTCATCAATCTTCTGCAACAGGTATGCAAGCTATACCGGCAACTGGAGCCGCAATGGGATTAAAATATAAGGAGGAAGTTGGTTTGTCCAAACATAATAAGGATGCTCCTATCGTAGTTTGTTCTCTTGGCGATGCATCCTGCACCGAAGGAGAAGTATCGGAAGCTTTTCAAATGGCTGTTTTAAAAAAATTACCTATAATTTATCTTGTTCAGGACAATGAATGGGATATTTCTGCAAAAGCAGAAGAAACAAGAGCTCAGGATATTTCCTATTTCGCTAAAGGCTTTAAGGGCCTTAAAGTATTCACTATAGATGGAACAAATTTTCAAGAATCCTATATTGCTCTACAAGAAGCTATTAAGATTACTAGAAATAGAAAAGGACCAGTGTTAATTCATGCAAAAGTTCCACTTTTAAATCATCATACTTCAGGTGTTAGGAAGGAGTGGTATAGAGATGATCTAGATGCTCATTCTTTAAGAGATCCTTTGCCAATTTTAAAAGAATTGTTAACAGAAAATGGTTTTCAAGAATCAGAACTTGATGAAATCTCTTTAAAATCTGAAAAATTAGTTTTAGAACAATACAAAAAAGCTTTAGACGAAAAAGAGCCTGAACCATACGAACTTTTTAAAAATATTTTTGCCCCGACTACAGTAATAGAAGAAAAAGGGGAGAGAACACCAAAAAATAAAGAACCAACAGTCATGGTAGATTCTGCATTATTTGCAAT